>LN899545.1_pt6 | contig 80623 bp, 76 predicted proteins | sample 1252501 | NCBI scaffold set LN899544.1 | reverse complement strand
GCCGTTGTCCGTCAGGATCGTGTGGATGCGATAGGGCACGGCTTCCAGTAGATGCTCCAGGAACTCCCAAGCGGTCTTCCTGTCAGCCTTTTCGACGAGTTGGGTGACCGCGAACTTGCTCGTTCGGTCGATGGCCACGAAGAGATAGAGCTTGCCCTCGGCCGTCTGCACTTCGGCGATATCCATGTGGAAGAAACCGATGGGATAGCGCTTGAACCGCTGACGCTTCGGCTTGTCGCCGCCGATCTCAGGCAGGCGCGAGATGCCGTGCCGCTGAAGGCACCGATGCAGCGCTGACCGTGTCAGGTGAGGGATCGAAGGCTGTAGAGCATAGAGACAGTCGTCCAGCGGCAAGAGCGTGTGACGCCGAAAGGCAACGACCATTGCTTCCTCAGCCTCGCTGAGCACGGAGGATCGGGGCTCCTTGGGCCCAGTCTTCAAATCCTCGACCGTCTCGCGGTTACGCCATTTCGCCACGGTCTTCGGATTGATCCCAAACTCCTGGCTCAGTGCCGCGATCGAAGCTTGCGATCGCTGTATTGCTGCTCGAATGGCGTGCGTGGTCGTGGCGCAGCCGTGACGAACTTGTCCCATAGTGCTTCCTTCCATTCCGACGAATGGATCGCACCATCAAACCGTGGGATCAAACACCTAGCGTCTGCTTCCTACGCGTCGCCGCCACATAGGTGTCAGTGACGAGCGGCAGCTAATGCTGGCGTCTGCGGACTCAATGCTGCGGCTCCACGGACTGCTTCCCGCCCTCTGCGGCGGTCCCACCCTCCCGCAACGTTCCGTCTTTGAGCTGCGGAACCCCGCCGATCTCGCCCCTCGTCGCGAGATATCCCGCGACTTTCCGGTATTTTTACGCCACTCTTCGATGACGCCGCCGCGCAGCGCCCCCTGCAGCAGGCGCGGCAGCGCCGGTTTACGCTGTGCTGCGCCGAGGGTTGATGCGATGCGCCCGAACCCGCCTGTGATTCCATCCCGCCCTGCGCCACGCTTTTGCCTGCGCGGGTCCTGCCGCGCGGGAAGCGGAACGGGGCGATGGCACGGCAGAGGCAGACAGTGGCGGAACGGCTCCGGGTGGTCGCAGAACCGGCCGGGGATTCCACTGCTCTCCTGCCCTCTCCCGACCCCCGCCTTGCCGAACTGGTCCGCCTGCTGGCCCGACACGCGGCACGGGATTTCGTCGAGGCCGAAGAGCGCAAGAACGGCAGGCATCACCCCGATTGATCAGGAGGCCCGCGCATGAGAGTCGCGATCTACGCCCGCTATTCGTCGGACAATCAGCGCGAGGCCTCGATCGCCGACCAGTTCCGCATGTGCCGGTTGCGGGCGGAGAAGGAAGGCTGGACAGTAGTCGAGGAATATTCCGACCATTCCATCTCCGGCGCCAGCATGATCCAGCGTCCCGGTATCCAGGCACTGGTCATGGATTCGACGCGTGGCCACTTCGACCTGGTGCTGGCCGAGGCTCTGGATCGGATCAGCCGCGACCAGGAGGACATCGCCGGCATCTACAAGCGCATGCGCTATGCCGATGTAAAGATGTTCACCCTCTCCGAGGGCGAGATCAGCGAGTTGCATGTCGGGCTGAAGGGCACGATGAACGCGCTGTTCCTGAAGGACCTGGCCGACAAGACCCGCCGGGGCCTGCGCGGCCGGGTGGAGGACGGCAAGTCGGGCGGCGGCAATTCCTACGGCTACGACGTGGTCAAGAAGTTCGACGCCAACGGCGAACCGATCCGCGGCGACCGCACGATCAACGAAGCGCAGGCCGCCGTCATCCGCCGCATCTTCGCCGATTACGACAGCGGCCTCTCCTCGCGCGCCATCGCCATGGCGCTGAACCGCGAGGGCGTGCCCGGTCCCATGGGCCGGGAAATGGGGGCCGTCGACCATCCACGGCAACCGCGAGCGCGGCACCGGCATCCTCAACAACGAGCTCTATATCGGCCGCCTTGTCTGGAACCGGCTTCGCTACGTCAAGGACCCCGACACCGGCAGGCGGGTCTCGCGTCTGAACCCGGAAAGCGAATGGGTGGTGCAAGAGGTGCCGGACCTGCGCATCGTCGACCAAAACCTCTGGGACGCCGTAAAGGCCCGGCAGGGCGAACTGGCCTTCTCGACCCGCAGCCGCCCCGAAGGCAACCCGCTGAACGACCGGCGACGCCCGAAGCACCTCTTCGCGGGTCTCATCAAATGCGGCTGCTGCGGTGGCGGCTATTCGATGATCTCGAAGGATCTTCTGGGCTGCTCGACGGCGCGCAACAAGGGCACCTGCGGCAACCGCGTCAACATCCGCCGCGACGCGCTCGAGGCCTCGGTCCTGAACGGGCTCCGGAAGCATCTGATGGAGCCGGAATTGTTCCGGGAGTTCTGCGCCGAGTTCACCCGGGAAGTGAACCGGTTGCGGATGGAGCGCGGCACCGATCTGGAGGTTGCTCGCCGGGATCTGGACCGCACGGTCCGCGAACTCGACAAGGCCGTCGATGCCATCCTGCAAGGCGTCCCGCCGCTGACGCTCAAAGACAAGATCGCGCAGCTGGAAGCCCGCAAGGCGGAACTAACGGAGAAGCTGGCCAATGCCGACGAACCGCCGCCCCTGCTGCATCCGAACATGGCAGCGCTCTATGCCCAACGCATCGCCGCGCTTTCCGAGAACCTCCAGCACGAGGAGAGCCGCGCCCAGGCGGCGGAGATCCTGCGCGCGCTGGTCGATCAGGTGACGCTGGTGCCGGAGAATGGCGCACTGGCCATCGTGCTGCGCGGCGACCTTGGCGCCATCCTGCGCTTCGCGGCGGGAAAAAAGGATCCGGATTTCCTGTCGGAAGCCGAGGCGCTGGACAACCTTCTGGGTCAGATGGCGGTATCGCGCAAGCCGGGGCGTAGAAACGCAAAAACCTCCGCGCTGGAAGCTACGGAGGTTTCGCAATTATCGTTGGTTGCGGGGGCACGCATTGGACACTGTTTCGCAATGTCGAGCGCGCTCGATCTCCCCCTTTTTTGATCCTGTTAACCGGCGCCCTTTTCACGAGCCACCTCCAGCGGATCGGCGTCTGCTCCGGCCAGATATGGGAGATTAGCAGTTGGCCGCGCCGCATCCCCCTGATCCCGCCGGGTTGGGCGGCAGAACATTGACCGCCACATCTACGGCATCGACTCGGGTCGCCGCCTTATGTTCGACACAGGCGATAGAATCCCGCCTGTCACACTTGGTCGAGCGCCGCGATCATTGCCCTGATATTGTCGCTCTCTGCAATCGGTTGGAAAGGTTTCGGGGAATCTTGGATGCCTTCATCGGTCGGTGTAGATTCCACCTCGACGAGCAGGTCCTTTGCGTCGACGGCCTGTCCTGGGGTGACGTGCAGCGCCTTGACCGTGCCGGCGCGGTCGGCGTGCAGGCCGGTTTCCATCTTCATCGCCTCGATGGTCAAGAGCATGTCGCCCACATTGACCTTTTGCCCGACCGCGACCGCGACCGAGGCGACGACGCCGGGCATCGGCGCGCCGATATGGCCCTCGTTCGCGGGGTCGGCCTTGGGACGGGCGGCGGTCTGCGCCTTGACCAGACGGTTCGGCACCCGGATCACCCGCGGCTGGCCGTTCAGCTCGAAGAACACCTTGACCTCGCCGGTCTCGTCGGTCTCGCCGATGGCCTGCAGGCGGATCTCCAGCGTCTTGCCGGGGTCGATCTCGGCCGCGATCTCCTCGCCCGGCTCCATGCCGTAGAAGAAGGTCCGCGTCGGCAGCGTCCGCACCGGGCCATACATCCGGTGCCGGCCCATGTAGTCCAAAAACACCTTGGGATACATCAGATAGCCGTTCAGGTCCTCGTCATCGACCGCCTTGCCTTCCAGAAGCGCCTCGACCTCGGCCCGGGTCGCCTCCAGGTCCACCGGCGGCATGCTGGCGCCGGGGCGGGTGGTCAGCGGGGCCTCGCCCTTCAGCACCTTCTTCTGCAAGGCCGCGGGCCAGCCCCCGGGCGGCTGGCCCAGGTTGCCCTTCATCATGTCGACGACCGAGTCGGGGAAGGCGACCTCGACCGAGGGATCCTCGACCTGCTGGCGCGACAGACCCTGCGCCACCATCATCAGCGCCATATCGCCCACCACCTTGGAACTGGGCGTGACCTTGACGATGTCGCCGAACATCCGGTTCGCATCGGCATAGGCCTGGGCGACCTCGTGCCAGCGTTCCTCCAGCCCCAGCGAACGCGCCTGCGCCTTGAGATTGGTGAACTGGCCCCCCGGCATCTCGTGCAGCCAGACCTCGGAGGCCGGGGCCTGCAAGCCGCTTTCGAAGGCGGCATATTGCTCGCGCACCGCCTCCCAGTAGTTCGAGATCTCGCGGATGGCGCGGATGTCGAGCCCGGTGTCGCGCTCGGTGTGGCGCAGCGCCTCGACCACCGAACCCAGGCAGACCTGCGAGGTATTGCCCGACAGCGCGTCCATGGCGCAGTCGACCGCATCGACCCCCGCCGCCGCCGCGGCCAGGATCGTCGCCCCGGCGATGCCGCCGGTGTCATGGGTGTGGAAATGCACCGGCAGGCCGATCTCGTCCTTCAGCGCCTTGACTAGGACCCGCGCCGAGGCCGGCTTCAACAGCCCCGCCATGTCCTTCAGCCCCAGCACATGCGCGCCGGCGTCGCGCAGTTCGCGTGCCATCTTCAGATAGTATTGCAGGTCGTATTTCGATCGCGCCGGGTCCAGCAGGTCGCCGGTATAGCAGATCGTGCCCTCGCAGATCTTGCCGGCCTCGATCACCGCATCCATGGCGACGCGCATGTTCGGGGTCCAGTTCAGGCTGTCGAAGACCCGGAACACGTCCACGCCGGTCTTGGCCGCCTGGCGCACGAATTCCTGCACCACATTGTCGGGGTAATTGGTGTAACCCACCCCGTTCGAGGCCCGCAGCAGCATCTGCGTCATCAGGTTCGGCATGCGCGCGCGCAGGTCGCGCAGCCGCTGCCAGGGGCATTCCTGCAGGAAGCGATAGGCGACGTCGAAGGTCGCGCCGCCCCAGCATTCGACCGAGAACAGGCCGGCCAAGTTCGCGGCGTAAGAGGGCGCGACCCGGATCATGTCGATCGAGCGCATCCGCGTCGCCAGAAGCGACTGGTGGCCGTCGCGCATCGAGGTGTCGGTGATCAAGAGCCGCTTTTGCGCCAGCATCCAGGCGGCGACGGCCTTCGGGCCCTGGCTCTCCAGCAGTTGCCGCGTGCCCGGCGCCGGCTCGGCCTTGGCTGCGGGCGGCACCAGGGCGCGGGCCTCGGCCGGCGGCAGGGGGCGGCCGGCGGTCTCGGGATGGCCGTTGACGGTGATGTCGGCGATATAGACCAGGAGCTTCGTCGCCCGGTCGCGGCGCTTGCGGAACGCGAACAGGTCCGGCGTGGTGTCGATGAACTTGGTCGTGTAGCTGTCGTCGAGGAAGGTCGGGTGTTTCAGCAGGTTGATGACGAATTCGATATTCGTCGCCACGCCGCGCACCCGGAATTCGCGCAAGGCCCGGTCCATGCGGGCGATGGCCTTTTCCGGGGTCTGGGCATGGGCGGTGACCTTGACCAGCAGCGAATCGTAGAAGCGGGTGATGACGCCCCCGGAATAGGCGGTGCCGCCGTCGAGCCGGATGCCGTTGCCGGTGGCCGAGCGATAGGCGGTGATGCGGCCGTAGTCCGGGATGAAGTTGTTCAGCGGGTCCTCGGTCGTGACCCGGCATTGCAGGGCGTGACCGTTCAGATGCACATCGGCTTGGCTGGCGGCGCCGGTGGCCTCGGCCAGGGTCGCGCCCTCGGCGATCAGGATCTGGGACTGCACGATGTCGATGCCGGTGACCTCCTCGGTCACGGTATGCTCGACCTGGACGCGCGGGTTCACCTCGATGAAGTAGAACTGCTGGCTGTCCATATCCATCAGGAATTCGACGGTGCCGGCGTTCTGGTAGCCGACGGCGCGGCCGATCTTCAGCGCCAGCGCGCAGACCTCGGCGCGCTGGTCCTCGGTCAGATAGGGCGCGGGCGCGCGTTCGACGACCTTCTGGTTGCGGCGCTGCACGGTGCAGTCGCGTTCGTAAAGATGGTAAAGCCCGCCGTGGCTGTCGCCCAGAAGCTGCACCTCGACGTGCCGCGCGCGCAGGATCATCTTTTCCAGGTAGCCCTCGCCATTGCCGAAGGCGGCCTCGGCCTCGCGCCGTCCCTCGCGCACCTTCTCGGGCAGCTCGCCCTCGCCCATGATCGGGCGCATGCCGCGCCCGCCGCCGCCCCAGGAGGCTTTCAGCATCAAGGGATAGCCGATCTCGGCCGCCTCACGCTTGATCGCCTCCATGTCCTCGCCCAGGACCTCGGTCGCCGGGATCACCGGCACGCCGGCCTGGATCGCGACGCGCCGGGCGCTGGCCTTGTCGCCGAGCGCGCGCATGGTGTCGGCGCTCGGCCCGATGAAGGCGATGCCGGCGGCCTGGCAGGCATCGACGAAATCGGGGTTCTCGCTGAGCAGGCCATAGCCCGGATGGATGGCGTCGGCGCCGGATTCCTTCGCGACGCGGATGATCTCGGGGATCGACAGATAAGCCGCGACCGGCCCCAGCCCCTCGCCGATGCGGTAAGCCTCGTCCGCCTTGAAGCGGTGCAGGCCCAGCTTGTCCTCCTCGGCATAGACCGCCACCGTCTTCTTGCCCAGCTCGTTCGCCGCCCGCATCACGCGGATCGCAACCTCGCCACGGTTCGCAACCAAGATCTTGCGGAACATCAAAAAACCTTTCAGCCGATCAATTGGACGCCGGTCAGGATGAAGCAGGCCAGGAAAACGGTCTCGACCACGACCAGGCCGATCGCGGAGCCGCCGACCTCCATCATGCGCACCAGCGATGTCTTGATTCCCACGGCAGCGATCGCCGCCAGCAGCGCCCACCGGCTGAGTTGCCCAGCCAGATCGGACATCCATGCCGGGATGAGGCCGAAGGAATTCAGCGCGGCCAGCACCAGGAACCAGATGACGAAGGACGGCAGCAATGGCGGCCTGGTTCCTCCCGGCGCGTCGGCATCCAGCTTGCCGGCGCGAATGGCGAGGGAAAAGGCCAGCACCACTGGGGCCAGCATCGAAACCCGGATCAGCTTGACCACGGTCGCCGTCTCGCCGACCTCGGGACTGACCGAGAAGCCCGCCCCGACCACCTGGGCCACGTCATGGATCGTGCCGCCGAGGAATACCCCCGATTCCAGCGGTGTAAAGCCGAACCAGGACAACAGCGGCGGATAGGCGATCATGGCTATGGTCGAAAGCACCGTCACCGCCATGACGGTAAAGGCCAAGTTGCGCTCGGACTTGTCGGTCTTGGGCAGAACCGCGGCAATGGCCATTGCGGCGGAGGCGCCGCAGATCGCCACCGCCCCGCCGGAAAGCAGCGCCATGCGCCAGCCCCTGCGGAAGAATCTGGCCGCGATCATGCCGAACAGGATCGTCGCGACAACGCCCGCAATCACCAGCAGGATCATCACTCCGCCCAATTCCGTCAGCATGTCGACCGAAATGCGCGCCCCGAGCAGCGCGACGCCCAGCCGCAGGACCGTGCGAGCGGAATATTCGATGCCCGCCTTGGTGCGCGTACCATCATCGGCCAGGAAATTCAGCGCCAGCCCCATCAACAATGCCAACAGCATGGCGGGCGCGCCGTAATGGTCGGACAGGAACTGCGCCGTAACCGCGACGAGGGCGGCAACGGCGATTCCGGGGAACAGATCGGATCCGATCTGCATCCGGAATCTTCCGCGACCGGACGATCGCGACTGGGCCGCTGTTTTTTCCATGGAAATCTGATCCGAATATGGATGCCAAGAGACGCAATCCGCCGCCCACACCGCCGTGGGCGGCATCGTCCGGCAAGGCACCTGCAGGGTCTCGCCAGCCCCGTCGCTGCCGGGGCTGGCCAGTGTGATCGGCTGATCAGGCGCTGCGATAGAGCTTGGTCATCGAGAATTCGCGATGACCCAAGGCCTCGGCCGCCGTCATGCGGCCGTTCGCGGTGCGCACGATCATCTCGATCAGCGCATCACCCGCCTGGTCGATGGTCATCTCGCGCGTCAGCACGCCGGTCACGTCGACATCGATATGCTCGGACATGGTGCGCAGGGTGCGCGGGTTGCCCGAGATCTTGATGACCGGCACGATGGGATTGCCGACCACGTTGCCTTGGCCGGTGGGGAAGGTGTGGATGACATAGCCGCCCGCCGCCATCAGCGTGACGCATTCCGCCGCCGCCGAGGAACTGTCCATGAAGTAGAGGCCCGGACCCTTCGACGGCGTTTCGGCCGGCCCCATCGCGTCGATATAGGTCGAGGTGCGACCGATCTTTTCCAGGTTGCCCAGCGCCTTTTCCTCGATGGTGGTCAGGCCGCCCAGGATGTTGCCCTTGGTCGGCTGGCTGTCCGAAAGGTCGTCGGTCTGGTGGGCGAAGATCACGTCGTCCGAATAGGCTTGCCAGATTTCCTTGAATTTCTTCGCAGCCTCGGGATTGGCCGCACGTTTTTCGCAGATATGCTCGGCGCCGGTGATCTCGGAGGTTTCGCCGAAACAGCCATAGATGCCCTGCGGCAGCAGCTTGTCATACATGTTGCCGACCGTCGGGCAGGACGACAGGCCGGTGGTCGTGTCGCTTTCGCCGCATTTGGTCGAGATCCACAGATCCGAGATCGGGCAGTCTTCCTTTTGCAGCTCGGACGCCCAGTGGACATATTCCTTGGCCTTCCAGCCCGCCTGGCGGATGGTCTCGAAATCGCCCTTCTGCTCGATCGAGAAGCCGGTGACGGGCTTGCCGGTCTTGGCGATGCCGTCGACGATGACCTTGGTCCATTCCGGCTCGATCCCGATCACCACCACCGCGGCGACGTTGGGGTTCGCGCCGGTGCCGATGATGGTGCGGAAATGCAGCTCCAGGTCCTCGCCGAACTGCAGGCGGCCATAGGCGTGCGGGATGACCAGCGTGCCCTTGACGTTATTGGCCACCGCCTCGCAAGCCGCGTTCGAGATGTCGTCGACCGGCAGGATCAACACGTGGTTGCGCACGCCGACGCGGCCATTTTCGCGGCGCCAAGCCTTGACGGTCGTATTGCTGAAATCAAGAGCCATGACTTACCACCGTTTCGTTTTGCAGTTGTGGGTATGGACGTGCCCGCCCACATCGGCGTCGCCGACCATCTTGCCGATGTCCTCGTGATATTTGATCACCGTATCGCCGGCCTTCAGCGCCTTCAGCGCCACCTTGTGACCGATGGGAATGTCGGCCTTGGCGGTCAGGCGAAAATCCGAATTGTCCGACGTCACCACGCACAGCATCTCGGTGCCGGCCTTCAGGTCCTCGACGACGACGACACCGACATTGTCCGCATGATCGTGGACAAGAAGTTGTGGAATGTTTCTCAAGTGCCCCTCCTCTGGATAGCAGCATCATCCTACTGCCCGAGTCTTATCATGTACATGAAATCTTATACAAGACTAATTCCATAATTCTTGTATAAGAGAGGCGGCGCATGATAGATGTCGGGAAATGTTGAAGGATCCCGACATGGCCGAGCCGCTCTATCAGAAGGTGATCGACCGAATCATCGCGCAGATCTCGTCCGGCGAGCTGCTGCCGGGCTCGATGCTGCCCAGCGAAATGCAGATTGCCGCCGAAATCGGCGTCTCGCAGGGGACTGCGCGCAAGTCTTTGATGATATTGGAGCAACATGGGATCGTTCGCCGCGAGCAGGGCCGCGGTACCTTCGTCACGGCCCGAACGCCAGAAAGTTCCCTGTTCAATTTCTTTCGGCTGCGGCAGCCGGACGGCCAGATGATTCGTCCCGAGTTGGTCAGCGAAAAGGTGACCAGCCGCCGCGCCCTGGCGCCAGAGCGCAAGGGGCTGGATGGCGAGCCCAAGGATGTCTACGAGATCCGCCGCGTCCGCAGCCTGCAAGGCATCCCAAGCGTTCTGGAGACGACCGTGGTTTCGGCCAGCCGCTTTGCCGGATTGGACCGGCGCGCGCCGTTGCCGAATACGCTCTATGTGCTTTACCAGCAGATCTATGGCTGCATCATCCTGCGGGCCGATGAATCGATCTCGGCGGTCGTCGCCGATGAGGAAGCCGCGGCGTCGCTGAATGTCGGTGCGGGAACGCCGCTTCTGTGCGTCGATCGCGTGGCGTTCGACATCATGGGCCTTCCTGTCGAGCGGCGGCGCAGCCTGTGCCGCACCGACAGCCTGACCTATCAGGTCTCGCTGACCTGACAGGCCGGGGCGCGTTGGCCGGAGATCATCCGGCCAACGCTTGCTTCAATCGGCATTCACGAAATCGACCAGTGCCTGACTGGCCTTCACGCCTTGCAAAAAGCCCGGGTCGATATAGCTTGCGGCTTCGGGCGCCTGCTGGATGGTGCCGACGGTCGTCATGAACTCGGCGATCCGGGTCATCCAGCCATCCACCTTGGATGCGCCATCGCCCCGCGCCATGAGGGCAAGCTGTTCGTCCAGCGTATAGGTCGGGCGCAGCTCGAACTCGGCGCTCGCACCGGCTTCCGAGATCTCGACCCCGCCCTCGGAATAGAAGTCCACCAGCATCTCCCTGGCCTCCTCCGGGTTGGCCTTGATCCAGCGGATGCTCTTGAGATAGACGGCAAGGAATTTCTGCACCGCTTCGGGATTATCGGAAGCGAAGTCCTCTCGCACCACCAGCGCACCGGGAACGATGGCATCGGCGTCCGCGCCGGAACACAGGTAATCGTATTCCGCGCGTTCCTGCAGCGTATAGGTGTTCGGCGCCCAGACGCCAGCGAAACGGCCATTGCCACTGATCACCGCCGAGATGATCTGCGCCTGGGCCAGGTTGACGAATTCGACCGAGGCCGGGTCGATGCCCCATTTCTGAAGGCAGGCGCGGGCGGTGAAATCGGCGGTCGAGTTGGTCGTGACCAGCAGGCTGTCGATCACGCCGGGATCCGCCTTCACCGCGTCGATATCGGCCTTGGCAGCCATGATCGCATTGGTGCGGGATTCGTCGTTGGTCAGGCCGATGGTCTTCAACCCAAAGCGGGATGCACCAAGGATCGCGGGGACCGAGCCGGTGCCGCCGACATCCCAGTCCTTCGCCTGCGCGGCGGCAATCTGCGGCGCACCCGCCGGGAAGGTGACGAATTCGGGCTCAAGCTCCACCTCGCTCCACCAGCCCTTTTCGGTTGCGACGTGGAAAGGCAGCGCCCAATAAAGCGATGGCTGATAGCTGACGCGGATCGCCTCGGCGCTGGCCGCGCCGCCTGCGAGCATCATGCCGAAAGCAAGGCCCGCGCAAATGCCGGTTCTCATGTTTTTCCTCCCAGGAACTTGTTTTCCGTTATCGATTGGTTCTTGTTCAGGCGATTTCCATCGCCTTTTCCTCGCGCAGGCTGCGCCAGATCTGGGTCCGCAGGTGGACGAAGCTTTCAAGATCCATCACGTCCTCGATCTTTTCGTGATCGTCCCAGCGCTCGGCCTCGCGGATCGTCCTGATGTCGATGATCTCCTTTACCCGTCCCGGCTGGCGGGCCATGATCGCCACGCGGTCGGCCAGATAGACGGCCTCTTCGACGGCATGGGTGATGAACATCACCGTGCGCGGATTGCGGCGGGCCAGACGCACCAGCTCCTCCTGCATGACCACGCGGGTCTGGGCGTCCAGCGCGCCGAAGGGTTCGTCCATCAGCAGAACCTCGGGATCCAGCACATAGGCCCGCGCGATGGAGACCCGCTGCTGCATGCCACCCGACAGTTGATGCGGGAAGGCATCGGCGTAGCCGGTCAGGTTCATCAGCGCCAGGATGCGGTCGATCCGCTCCTTGCGCTCGGCCTTCCGCACGCCCTTGTTGCGCAGGCCCAGCTCGATGTTCTCGCGCACCGTCTTCCAGGGCATCAGCGCGAACTGCTGGAACACCACGGCGCGGTCGGGGCCGGGTTTCGTGACCTTGACGCCGTCCACGCTGACCGTGCCCGAGGTCGGGCGGTCGAACCCGGCGACGAAGCGCAGGCAGGTCGTCTTGCCGCAGCCGGAGGGGCCGACGACCGCCATGAACTCCTTGTCGGCGATTTCCAGGTCGACGCCCTTCAGCGCCTCGAAGCCTCCTGGTTTGGTGCCATAGACGCGGCCGACATTGTCGAAGCGGATCGCTCCCATTCGTCCATTCCTTTCGAATTATGCTGAGAGACCACGGCGGCGCAGGATCGCTTCCTCGACCCGGCGCAGGACGACGTCGATGACAAGCCCGATGATGCCGATGCCGATCATTCCGGCCATGACCGTGGTGGTCGAGACGTTCCCCTGCCCCTGCACCATCATGTAGCCGATCCCGGTCGAGGCAACGATCAGCTCGGCCCCGACCAGCGATTGCCAGCCGAGCCCGGCCGAGATCCGCAACCCGGCGATGATAGAGGGCACGGCCGAGGGCAGCAGGATCTCGGTGATCATGCGGCGGTCTGGGGTTCCCAGCATGCGCCCGGCCTCGATCAGCCGGGGATCGGCGAATTTCGCTCCGCGATAGGCGTTGATCAGGCAGGGCGGGAAGGCGCCGGCGAAGATGATCATGATCGGCCCACCGATGCCCGTGCCGAACCACAGCGCAGCGAAGGGCACCCAGGCGATCGGCGCGATGAAGCGGACCGCGTCGAAGAGCGGCGTCACGATATCGTCGAGCAGCCGGAACCAGCCCATGAGCAGGCCAAGCGGGATGCCGATCAGCACCGCCAAGCCAAAGCCACCCGCAAAGCGCAGCATGCTGGCGCCGAGATGGTCGACCAGGGTGCCGCCGGCGAACCTGTGGTTCAGCAGATAGGCGAACCGCTCGACCACGGCGGCGGGCGACGGCAGGAACAGGCTGGGGATGAGCCCCGAAAGGCTCAGCAACGTCCAGACCGCCAGGAAGCCGCCGAACCCGACCAGCCCAAGCACGACGGTGTTGTTGGTGTCGAAGATCCGCATGCTGCTCATTCCCCTGCCTGCGAGGCGGTATTCCACGAAAGCGCGCGACGCTCCGCGACGCCAAGAGCCGCGGTCATCAGCCAGCCGCAAAGCGTCACCACGATCATCCCGACCAGAATCATGCCCGGATAAAGGTCCTGCTGCGCCGCATTCAAAACCCGGCCCAGCCCGGTCATCGCGCCGACCAGTTCGGCGGCGACCAGCGTGGTCCAGGATGCCTGCAAGGACAGCCGCAAGCCGGTAAAGATCATCGGGCTGGCGCCGGGCAGCAGGATCTCGCGCACGAAGGTCAGGAAGGGCGTGCCCAGCATCTGCGCCGCCTCTATCAGGGTCTTGTCGAGGTTGCGCACCCCCGCATAGGCGTTGATGACCGAGGGCACGAAGGCGGCGAACCAGATCACCAGGATCTTGGCCATGTCACCCAGGCCCAGCCACAGGATCGCCAAAGGGATCCAGGCCAGCGGCGGGATCGGGCGGATGATCAGGAAAACCGGGTTGATCACCGCCTCCGCCTTGCGGCTCCAGCCCATCCACAGACCCAGGGGAACCCCGGTGCAGATCGCGACCAGGAAGCCCAGCGTGACCAGCGTGACCGAGCGCAGGACATGGTCGATCAGCACCCCATTGGCATAGCCCACGCCGGTGATCTGACCGAAAGCCGTCCAGGTGTCCGCCGGTGAGGGGAACCGGCCCGGTGAGATCATTTGCGTCACCGAAGTCGCAACATACCAAAGGGCGAGGGCTGCGAATATGGTCGCGCCGCCCACCACTGCCTTGCGTGACATCCTCATCCTCCCTTAGTTATGTAAGCGGTTACATAGATGCTTGGGACAGTCAATCTTTTTCCGGAGAAGACCAGGCAAAAGTCATCCGAGACATGTAAACGCCGCATCTAGGCTGGAAAATTTATCTATGGATATGAATGGTCTGCGCTAGATGAGAGCCTTTGCACCGAAACGCCGCAAGCCTCTGCGCGAGACATCACACCTTAGCGAATCGCTTTCGCGCGGCCGGCGGGGCATGGGTGCCCCGCGCGACGATCTCGGTCGGCAAAAGAACGCTTTCGCCGCGCTTGCCCTCGATGAGCCGCTCCAGCAAGGCCGCCGCCTGCTCGCCCATCCCGGTATGCGGAACCCGCACCGTCGTCAGTTCGGGAAAGGTGATCGAGGCGATGTCGATGTCGTCGAAGCCGGTGATCGTCACATCCTTGGGCACATGCAACTCCATGCGATGCGCCGCACGCAAGGCACCTGCGGCAAGCACGTCGTTGCCGCAGATGACCGCGGTGATGCTGCGATCCGTCATCAACTCGGCAAAGGCCCTCGCCCCGCTTTCCAGGCCATAGGGCACCTCGGCCACATTGCGGAAGGCCAGCCCCTCTTGCGCCAGCAGATCACGGGCACCGTCCAGCCGCCCCCTTGCCCGGTCATTGCCCTGCGTGAGCCCCGAGATCATCGCGATGTTCCGATGGCCCAGATCCAGCACCATGCGCACCATCGCGGCCATGCCCGCCGCATTGTCGAAGCCCGCGTAGGAATGCGAATCGCCGCAGGCCCATGCCAGCACGTAAGGCACCTTGCGGATGGCCAGCCAGTCGTAGATCGCCGGATCGCGATCGAAACCGACCAGCAGCAACCCGTCCGCGCCCCGCGCGACCAGGGCCTCGATCTGCTGCTTTTCGCGTTCCGGATCATAGCCGCAAGAGGCGACCAGCAGCGCGAACTTTCCCGGCGGAAGCGAGCGTTCGAACGCACCGATCCCGTGCGCGAAGACCGCGTTTTCCAGCGTCGGGACCACCGCGCCGATAATGCCCGTCCGCCGCGACGCCAAGGCACGGGCACCGAAATTCGGGGAGTAGTTCAGGGCGCGAATCGCCTCCATGACCTTTGCCCGCGTCGCCGGCACCACGCGGTCAGGCGCGTTGAGACAGCGCGAAACGGTTGCGGTGGACACACCCGCAAGCGCCGCCACATCGTCCACCGTCGCATGCACCGTTTTCTCGCTCACAACCTGTCCTCGCTGGATCTGGGCATTGGCAGCCACTTTCGCAGCAAGCGAATAATTTGACCAGAACCGATGAGAAGGGCTTGCGTTGTCCAAATGAAAGCGCTTACATCACACCATGGCCAAGAGGAGAAAGCTTCGCAACCGGCTCGATCAGGGCCGTCGAAGCACCAGGCCGATCACGATAACCCGGAGAATTTCATGGCTCTGCACTATCTGAAGAAAGCGCCGAAGACCGCGACCACCGACGCCGGCGAGACCCGCGAGATCGTCCAGAAGATCCTTGGCGACATCGAGCACGGCGGCGAAGCGGCCGCGCGCAAATATGCGGTCGAGCTTGACAAATACGACGGCAATATCGTGCTGACCCGTGATGAGATCGAGGCCGCCAAGGCCAAGGTTCCGCAGAAGCTGCAGGACGACATCCGGTTCGCCCATGACAACGTCCGCCGCTTCGCCGAGGCGCAGCGCGATTCGTTGCAGGATTTCTCGCTGGAACTGATGCCGGGGCTGACGACAGGCCAGCGCACCATCCCCTGCCGGTCGGTCGGCTGCTATGTGCCGGGCGGGCGCTACAGCCATGTCGCCTCGGCGATCATGACGGTCACCACGGCGAAGGTGGCGGGCTGCCAGCATGTTACCGCCTGTTCGCCGCCGCGCCCGGGTGTCGGTATCAACCCCGCGATCATCTATACCGCCGATCTGTGCGGGGCGGATCGCATCCTGGCGCTCGGCGGCGTGCAGGGCATCGCCGCCATGGCCTTCGGCCTGTTCGACTGCCCGCCCGCCGACATCCTGGTCGGTCCCGGCAACCAGTTCGTGGCCGAGGCCAAGCGCATCCTGTTCGGCCGTGTCGGCATCGACATGTTCGCCGGCCCCACGGATAGCCTGATCCTCGCCGACGCCAGCGCCGATCCGATGGTGGTCGCGGCCGACCTGGTCGGCCAGGCCGAGCATGGCTACAACTCGCCCGTCTGGCTGGTCACCGATGACGAAAAGCTTGCGCAGACCGTGCTGAAGCTGGTGCCGGACCTGATCGCGGATCTACCCGAGGTGAACCGCATGAACGCCGAGGCGGCCTGGCGCGACTATGCCGAGGTGATCCTTTGCGCCGACCGCGAGGAAATGGCCGCGACCTCGGACAATTATGCGCCCGAGCACCTGACCGTGCAGGCCGCCGACCTGGATTGGTGGCTCAAGCGCCTGCAATGCTACGGTTCGCTTTTCCTGGGCGAGGAAACCACGGTCGCCTTCGGCGACAAGGCCTCGGGTCCGAACCACGTGCTGCCGACCTCGGGCGCGGCCCGCTATACCGGCGGGCTGTCGGTCCACAAATACATGAAGGTCGTGACCTGGCAGCGCGCGACCCGCGAAGGCGCCCGCCCCATCGCCGAGGCGACCGCGCGCATCTCGCGCCTCGAGGGGATGGAGGGGCACGCCCGGACCGCCGATATCCGGCTCAAGAAATACTTCCCGGAAGCCCGCTTCGACCTGAATGCCAGCGCCTGACATGGAGCAGGACCTGTTTTCCGTTGCAGGCCGGATCGCCTGCGTGACCGGCGCCAGCAGCGGGTTGGGGCGGCAGGCGGCCCTGACTCTGGCCCGCCGCGGCGCGCATGTCGTCGCCATTGCCCGGCGCGAGACCGAGCTTGCCGAACTGGCCCGGCAAGGCGAGGGGCATATCCAGCCCCTTGCCGCCGACCTGACCGACCGCGACAGTCTTGCCCAGCTTGCGCAGGACGCGGCATCGGTATTCGGCGCACCGGACATCCTGGTCAACGCGGCCGGGGTGAACACGCGCGAGCATGCCGACCGGGTGACACCGCAGGGCTGGGACCTGACGCTGGCGTTGAACCTGTCGACGCCCTTCTTCCTGGCACAGGCGCTGGTGCCTGCGATGAAGGAAAAGGGCTGGGGCCGGATCGTCAACTTCGCCTCGCTGCAATCCTGGCGCGCCTTTGCCGCGGGGATCGCCTATGGCGCTTCCAAGGGCGGCGTGGCGCAGATGACCCGCGCCATGGCCGAGGCCTGGTCGGGCTCGGGCATCACGGCCAACGCGCTTGGTCCCGGCTTCTTCCGAACGGAACTGACGGCGGCGGTCTTCGCGAACGAAGAACTGGCCGCGAAGAATGCGGCGCAAACCTGCATCGGCCGCAATGGCGAGCCTGCGGATATGGACGGGCCGCTGCTTTTCCTGTGCTCGGAGGCATCCGCCTATGTGACCGGGCAAATCCTGATGGTGGACGGAGGGTTTACCGCGAAATGAAGGCTCTGGTCTATACGGGGGAACGCACGCTGGAACTGCGCCAGATGCCGGACCCCATCCCGAAACCGGGCGAGGTTCTGGTGCGGGTCGATGCCGTCGGCATCTGCGGATCGGACATCCACGCCTATCTGGGCCATGACGAACGCCGCCCGGCACCGCTGATTCTTGGGCACGAGGTCGCGGGGACCATCGCCAGCGGCCCGCGCACCGGCCAGCGCGTCACTGTCAATCCGCTGGCGACATGCGGCATCTGCCCGGCCTGCCGCGAGGGGCGCGACAATCTCTGCCCCGACCGGCAGATCATCTCGATGCCGCCGCGCGAGGGAGGGTTCGCCGAGTTCATCACCTCGCCCGAACGCAACCTGATCGCCATTCCCGACACCGTTTCCGCGCCCGTCGCCTGCCTGGCCGAACCGCTGGCCTGCGGCTGGCACGCCGTCAAGCTGGGCAATCGCGTGCTGGGCGGTCCGGCGGCAAGGGTGCTCATCCTCGGAGGCGGCGCCATCGGTTTCGGTGCGGCGCTTGCGGCCCGCGCCCTCGGCAGCACGGACATCACCATTGTCGAGCCGAACGCGATCCGCCGCCGGCGTTTGACCGAGATCGACGATTTCCCCGTCGTCGAGCACGCGCCCTCGGGACACGCCCCCGACCTGTTGATCGACGCGGCCGGTTTCGCCACCACCCGCGAGGTTGCCTCCGAAACGGTGCGGCCCGGCGGTGTCATTCTTCACATCGGCCTTGGGCAGGCGACAAACGGGCTGAACATCCGGCGCATGACGCTGCAAGAGATCACCTTCATCGGCACCTATACCTATACCCAGGGTGATTTCGAGGAATGCGCCGCCGCGATCATCGACGGCCGTCTCGGGCGCTGCGATTGGACCGACATCCGCAGCCTGTCCGAAGGCGCCGCGGCATTCGCCGAGATCGTCGGCAATGCCATCGCTTCGCCCAAGGTCGTGCTGCTGCCATAGATGCAACTATCCGGAAGCCCGCCCTCCATGCGCGGGCTTCCCCAAGCTCAGTCGGCCTCGGCAAAGACCTCGTCCCGCTCGCGCCTGACGCTGGGCAACAGGGCAAGCACTAGCACGCCGGCCGAGATGAACAGCAGGACCGCGCTGATCGGGCTGGTGACGAAGACCGACGGATCGCCCCGCGACAGGACCAGCGCGCGGCGCAGGTTCTCCTCCATCAGCGAGCCGAGGACGAAGCCCAGCAGCAGGGGCGCCGGCTCGAACCCGACCTTGACCAGCACATAGCCGACATAGCCGAAGAAGCCGATGAACAGCACATCCGTGATCTGCGAGTTGATCGAATAGATGCCCACGCTGCAAAACACCAGGATGGTGGGATACATCAGCCGATAGGGCACTTTCAGCAGCCGCACCCAGACTCCGACCAGAGGCAGGTTGATCAGGAGCAACATAAGGTTGCCCAGCCACATCGAGGCGATCATGCCCCAGAACAGCTGCGGATGCGCGGTGATGACCTGCGGGCCGGGAACGATACCGAAAATGGTCATCGCGCCCACCATCAGCGCCATGACGGCGTTGGGCGGAATGCCGAGCGTCAGCATCGGGATGAAAGAGGTTTGCGCCCCCGCGTTATTGGCCGATTCCGGCCCGGCGACGCCCTCGATCGCACCCTTGCCGAAGCGCGAGGGATCCTTGGCCAGGCGCTTTTCCACCGCATAGCTGGCAAAGGGCCCCAGCACCGCACCATTGCCGGGCAACAGGCCAAGGATCGCGCCCAGGACCGTGCCGCGCATAATCGGCTTGGCGCTCTGCCCAAGCTCTTCGCGCCCCGGCAGCAGGCGGCCGATCCGCGCCCGGACCACGTCGCGCGCCTCGGTCACCTCCAGGTTGCGCAGGATCTCGGCGATGCCGAAGATGCCCATGGCAAGCACGGAAAAGTCGATCCCGTCGGCAATCGAGAACCAGCCCAGCGTCATGCGCGCCTCGCCCGTCTCGATATCGGTGCCGACGCAGGACAGCAGCACTCCCACCATCACCATGGCGATGGCGCGAATGACCGATCCGCTGGCAAGCACGACCGCAAGGACGAGGCCCATCAGCATCAGCGAGAAATACTCTGCCGGCCTGAACAGCATGGCCAGCTCAGTCAGGGGGCGCCCCAGCGCCGCGATGATCAAGGTGGCGACCGTTCCGGCGAAGAACGAGCCGATGGCCGCAATCCCCAGCGCGATGCCGGCCCGTCCGCGCCGCGCCATGGCGTGCCCGTCCAGCGTGGTGACGACGGCGGTCGCCTCGCCGGGAATATTGACCAGGATCGCTGTCGTCGAGCCACCGTATTGCGCGCCGTAATAGATGCCGGCCAGCATGATCAGCGCCCCCGCCGGGTCCAGCCCGAAGGTGATCGGCAGCAGCATGGCGATGGTCGCGATGGGCCCCACCCCCGGCAGCACCCCGATCAGGGTTCCGACCAGGCAGCCCAGCAGGCAGAGCCCCAGGTTTTGCAGCGACAGCGCGACCGCAAAGCCCAGCCCAAGATTCTGGATAAGCTCCATCAGGCGTTCCCTCCGCGCCGCAGCCGGACCAGGAACAGCGCCAGCGCCACGACCAGCAGCACGCCCGAAACCAGCAGCATCACCTGCCTCTGGTTCCAGCCGGGAAAATATTTCAGCCAGGACACGGGAAAGGCCGGCATCGGCAGGTTCAGAAGATAGCCGAACAGCAGGATGCAGAATGCGGTCAGCGCGGCGGCCAGGATCGCGAGGTCCAGCCAGTCGCGTTCCCGCTCGGCGAAGCCGGCGATCAGGACGGCCAGGGGTCCCGCCCCGACGATGCCGATGCCGGGCGTGGTGAACGACCCGATGGGAGTCGGCCTGATCGTCAATGCAAAGACGATCAGGGCCAGCATGATGATGCACGGCCCGCGCAGCGCGATTCGCGGGATGGGCTCGCCGCCGCGGAAGATGCCGGTGACGACCATCCCGGTTCCGATCACGGCGATCAGCCAAGCCATGCCGCGCGGCATCCCGCCCGGCCCCATCGCGCGCAACGTGCCGCTGGACAGGTCGCCCATGGCCAGCAATGCGCCGCCGGCAAGCCCGAGCAGGCACAAGCCGCCGATAAAATTCTGATTCAGCAGCCTGCTCCCGCCATTTCCGGCGGGGCTCAGCGTCTCCGGCTGTATTGGCTGAACTGGGTCTTGAGACATTCTTGTTCTCCTCCCTGAAGCGTGATCCGGGGCGATGCGCCGCCCTCCACTGCTGACGCATCGCCCGTTCGATCATCTGTAGTTTTATATAAGAGATATGATATAAGAGCAAGGCGACATACACGCGTCGCTGCCCCCGGGGGAAGAGCGGCGCAACAACAAGGGAGGAGTATTCATGCAGTATTTTCTGCGAGTCATCGCCACGGCCGCCGCGACGCTGACAGCGGGAATCGCGACGGCGCAAGACTATCCGGAGCGTCCCGTCAACCTGGTCGTGCCCTTTGCCGCGGGGGGTCCCAGCGACGCCATCGCGCGCCTTGTCGGCCAGTCGATGTCGGGGACGCTGGGCCAGCAACTCGTGGTCGAAAGCGTGGGCGGTGCCGGCGGCACGCTGGGCGCGGCCCGTGTAGCCCGCTCCGACCCGGACGGCTATACGCTGCTGATCGCGCATGTCTCGCTGGCGGCAGGGGCCACGCTTTACCCCAACCTGACCTATGACACCGCGACGGCTTTCGCGCCGATCGGGCTGATCAATCAGGGGCCGATGGTGCTGCTGACCCGCAAGGATTTCGACGCCCCGGACGCCGCCACGCTGATCCAGAAGATGAAGGAAAGCGGCGAGGAAATCTCCGTCGGCCATGCCGGCGTCGGCTCGAACTCGCATCTCTGCGCGGTGCTGCTGCAAAAAGCGATGGACACCAAGTTCACGCTGGCGGCCTACCAGGGCACCGGCCCGGCCATGAACGACCTGATGGCCGGCGCCATTGATGTGATGTGCGACCAGTCCACCACCTCGATTCCGCAGCTCGAAGGCGGCACGGTCAAGGGCCATGCCGTCACCTCGGCCGACCGGATGGAGGCACTGAAGGATCTGCCCACCTTGCAGGAACTGGGGCTGGACGGGTTCGACTTCACCATCTGGCATGGGCTTTACGCCCCCGTCGGCACGCCGCCCCAAGTCGTCGACAAGCTGAACGCGGCGTTGCAGGTCGCGCTGGATGACCAGAAGATCCTGGACCGCTTTGCCGCCGTGGGCACCTCGACCTTCCCCGCGGACCAGCGAAGCCCCGCCGCCCACGACGCCAAGTTCCAGGCCGAGATCAAGACCTGGCAGCAAGCCCTGGGCGGAAAAGCCGAGTGATGCGACCGGGCGGCGCAGGCCGCCCGACATCCCATGCAGCTGTGAAAGAGCCAAGATGATAATCATTACCGAATTCATGGACGAGGTCGCCGTCCGCGAAGGGCTTGCCGGGCGCGAGGTGGTGTATGATCCCTCGCTGGTCGACAGGCCCGAGGCGCTGGCGCCCCTTCTGGCCGACGCCCGCGCGTTGATCGTGCGCAACCGCACGCAGGTCCGCCCGGCCCTGCTGGACATGGCCCCGAACCTGCGTGTCGTCGGCCGTCTCGGCGTCGGCCTGGACAATATCGACATGGAGGCTTGCAAGGCACGCGGCATCGCGGTCTGTCCCGCCATGGGGGCGAACGACGATTCGGTGGCGGAATATGTCATCGGCACCGCCATGCTGCTGTTGCGCGGAGCCTATCGCGCGAATGCCGATCTGGTCGCCGGGGCATGGCCGCGCAACCGCCTGACCGGGCGCGAGATCTCGGGCAAGGTGCTGGGCCTGATCGGCTTTGGCAGCATCGCGCGGGCGGCCGCCCGGCGCGCGGTGGCGCTTGGCATGAAGGTCGCGGCCTATGATCCCTTCCTGGCACCCGACAGCCCGGCCTGGGCCCAATCCTGGGGCAAGGTCACGCCGATGTTGCTGGACGAGTTGCTGGCCGGTTCGGACGTCATCTCGCTGCACGTGCCGCTGACCGCCGACACCCGCCGGATGATCGACGCGGCCGCCATCGCCCGCATGCGCGACGATGCGATCCTGATCAATGCGGCACGCGGCGGCGTGGTGGACGAAGCTGCCGTCGTCGCTGCGCTGAAAGCCGGCACGCTGGGCGGTGCCGCGCTGGACGTGTTCGAGACCGAGCCGCTGGACGCCGCGGCGGGCGCCGCCTTCGCCGATGTGCCCAACCTGGTGCTGACCCCGCATATCGCCGGGGTGACTGTGGAATCGAACGACCGCGTGTCCTGGCTGACGGTCAGGAACGTCCTGGACCATCTGGAGCGCGAACAGGCATGACGAAAGCATCCATCACACAGGCGCAGGCCGCTGTCGCCGCCGCCCTCCGGGACGAGGGCATCGCCGAGCCATCGGCGCGGGCCGTGGCGCGGGCCCTGGTCGGGGCCGAGGCCGACGGGCTGAAAGGCCACGGGCTGTCGCGCTTGCCGAGCTACTTGTCGCAGGTGCGCAGCGGCAAGATCGACCCCGTTGCCGTTCCGGTGGCCAAGCGCGTCGCACCCGCGGTCCTGCGCATCGACGCCGCGCATGGCTTTGCCTATCCGGCGCTCGACCTGGCGGTCGAGCAGCTTCCCGCCATCGCGCGGGAAATGGGCATCGCCGCCGCCTCGATCCATCGGTCGCACCATTGCGGCGCAGTGGGTCTCGTGGTCGAGCGGCTGGCCGAACAAGGGCTGGCCGCCCTGCTGTTCGCCAATACGCCCGCGGCCATCGCGCCCTGGGGTGGCACCGCCGCGCTGTTCGGCACCAATCCCATCGCCTTCGCCTGCCCGCGCCCGCAGGGCGCGCCGATCGTCATCGACATGTCGCTGTCCAAGGTCGCGCGCGGCAACATCATGGCAGCCAAGCAAAAGGGCACGCCGATCCCCGAGGGCTGGGCGCTCGATGCCGAGGGCAGGCCGACCACCGATCCGGTGGCGGCACTGGCGGGGACCATGTTGCCGCTCGGCGACGCCAAGGGCACGGCGCTGGCGCTGATGGTCGAACTGCTGGCCGCCGGGCTGACCGGCGCGCAATACGCCGCCGATGCCTCGTCCTTCCTGGACGACCAGGGCGGGCCGCCGGCGACGGGGCAGTTGCTCATCGCCCTAGATCCCCGGATCCTGGGCGGTCCCGGCACGCTGAGCCATGTCGAGCATCTGGCCGCCGCCATCGAGGCGCAGCAAAATGCCCGCATCCCCGGCTCGCGCCGCATCGCCCAGCGCCAGAAGGCTGTGACAGAAGGCATCGACCTGCCCGAGGCGCTGCTTTCGCACATCGCGTAATTCCAGGCGCAATGCAAAAGCACCGCGGCATCCCAGGACGCCGCGGTGCTTGTCACAGTTCCAGCCGCGACCTAGCCGCCGAAAGACCTGCCGGGCAGCGCGGCCTTGAGCCGCAAGGTTTCGAGAACTGCCGACCAGTCATTCGGCCCGAACCCGTCCGCCCGCGACATCGCATAGACCTGCGATGCCGCCGCGCCGACCCCCAGCGGGACGTTGAGGCCGGCAGCATAGGCAAGGGCGAGGTTCAGGTCCTTGGACGCCAGCGCCAGGCCGAACTCGGGCGAGATGTCGCCGCTGAAGATCTTGCGGTCATAGGCGCCGGTCAGGAAGCCCTTGCCCGCCGTGGTCCCGGCCAGCACCTTGACCGTGCGCATGACATCCAGCCCCGCCGCTTCTGCAAAGACCAGCGCTTCGGCAGTCAGCGTGTTCAGCGCGGTGGACATGTAGTTGTTGACCAGCTTCGTCCGGGTTCCCGCCCCGCTCGCGCCGCAATGGATGGTTTCGCGGCCCACGGCGTCAAAGACCGGCTGCGCCGCCTCGACGTCCTGCGCTGCGCCGCCGGCCAGGATCAGCAATTGCCCGCGCTCGGCAAATTCCGATGTGCCGCCGACCGGCGCGTCGACCATGCGGATGCCCATCTCCGCAAGGCGCGCGGCAATCCGATCCGTCGCATCCGGCGCAATGGTGCTCATGTCGATATAGAGCGTGCCCTTCGACATGGCGCGCGCCACGCCGGGCGCGCCGAACAGGGTTTCCTCGACATCGGGGCCGTTCGGCAGCATCGTCACGACGAAATCGCGATTGCCGGCCGCCTCTGCCGCGCTCGCTGCCGCATGTCCGCCATGCTCGGCGATGCTCTTGACCGCCGCCGGGTTGATGTCGAAAACCCATACCTCGTGCCCGGCCTCGAGAAGCTTGCGCGACATGGCATGTCCCATGCGCCCAAGGCCGATGAATCCGATGCTGGCCATTCCTTCCTCCTTCTGGTCGGACCGTCACCGGCACGGCGGCAAACGGTCCCTTGTTATGATGCGGCCCGCAGATCGGCCTATTTCTGGTTGAACTCGGTCGCAAAGGCCCGCAGCTTTTCATCACCGGCCACGGCCCGCAGGAACCGGTCGGTAACATAGACCTGGCTGTTCGGCAGTTCCGAGATCGTGCCGACGGTTTTCAGGAACGCGCCGATCTCGTTCGTCCACCCCTCGACCTCGGAGGCACCATCTGAGCGCGCCATAAGGCCCAGTTGCTCATCCAGGAGGAAAACGGGGCGAAGCGCGAACTCCTTGTCCATCGCCTCTGGCGTCACCTCGAGCCCGCCGCTCTTGTAGAATTCCATCGCGAGCGTCTTGGCCTCGTCGGGATGCGCCTTGGCCCATGACCAACCCCGCAGATAGACGGCAAGGAACCGGTCGATCTTGTCGGGCGCGGCCTCGGCATAGCTCTTGGTTGCGACCAAAAGGCTGGGCACCATCGCTCCGGCATCCGCGCCGCTGCACAGGAGCTTGGCCTGAACCTTGTCCTCGAGCGTATAGAGATTGGGCGCCCAGACCCCGGCGGCCGTGCCATTTCCCGACGACATCGCCGTGATGATCTGCGCTTGCCCAAGATTGACGAACCGGACATCGCCAAAATTCACGCCGAACTTCTCGAGGCATTTCCGGGCGGTGAAATCGACGGTGGAGTTGGTCGTCAGCAGGATCTGCTGGCCTTTGATCCGCGTCGGATCGGCGATGATGGCATCCGCACCGGCTCCCGCGACGACCAGCGCATTCGTCCTGGATTCGTCATTCGCAATGCCAATGGTCTCGATATCGAACCGCGAGGCGCCCAGGACCGCGGGAACCGCGCCGGTGATGCCCACGTCCCATGAGCCCGACGATCCCGCCGCGATCTGCGGCGCGCCGGCAGGGAAGGTGACGAACTCGGGCTCCAGCCCGACCTCGCCCCACCAGCCGTTCTGCGACGCGAAATAAAGCGGCAGCGCCCAATACATCGCCGGCTGATAGCTGACGGTGATCTTGTCCGCCGCCAGGGACGCGCCGGGCAAGGACGCAACAAGGCCAAAAGCCAATACGGCCGCGGCCGCCAGGCCAGATTTCCGAGACATTCCTTCCTCCCGTGATATGCCAGCCGGCCGAAACCGGCGCCTGATATGCGGTTCTAGTTGGCCGCAATCTTTTCTTCCCGAAGCGACTTCCAGATCTGTGTGCGCAGATGGACAAAGGACTCGGTGTCCATGACATCCTCGATCCGTTCGAGATCGTCCCATTTCTCGCCTGTGCGGACGGACTTCACGTCGATGACTTCCTTGATCCGGCCCGGCCGCCGCGTCATGACCGCCACGCGGTCGGCCAGATAGACGGCCTCCTCCACGCCATGCGTGATGAACAGGACCGTGCGGGGCTGCACCCGCGCCAGGCGCACCAGCTCCTCCTGCATGACGACGCGGGTCTGCGCATCCAGCGCCCCGAACGGCTCGTCCATCAGTAGCACCGCGGGGTCGAGAACATAGGCCCGGGCAATCGCCACCCGCTGCTGCATCCCGCCTGAGAGCTGATGCGGAAAGGCGGAGGCGTGGCTTTCCAGCCCCATCAGCGCCAGCGCGCCTTGCACCAGATCCCTGCGTTCACCTTTCGGGACATTCTTGTTGCGCAGGCCGAACTCGATGTTCTCCTCGACGGTCTTCCAAGGGAAAAGCGCGAACTGCTGGAAAACGACCGCCCTATCCGGCCCGGGAGCGACGACATCCTTGCCATTGACCAGCACACGGCCGGAGGTGACGCTTTCAAATCCCGCCACCATGCGCAAGCAGGTCGTCTTGCCGCAGCCCGAAGGACCGACGATGGCGACGAACTCCTTGTCGGCGACATCCAGCGTGACGCCTTCCAGCGCCAGAAAGGCACCGGGGCCGTTTCCGTAGGTCTTTCCGCTGTTCTCGAAACGAATGGAACCCATTTTATCCTCCTGCCGAGCCATTTATCTGTTGCGCGTCACGGCGCGCTCGAACCGCCGAAGCAGAATATCGATCAGCAGGCCGACGACGCCGATGGCGACCATCCCGGCGACCACGGTTGATGTCGCAACGTTCGCCTGCGCCTGGACCATCATGAAGCCGACGCCGGTCGAAGCGACGATGAGCTCGGCACCGATCAACGACTGCCAGCCCAGCCCCGCCGAGATGCGCAGCCCCGCGATGATCGAGGGGATGGCGGCCGGCATGATCACCTGGGTAATCATCCGGATATTGCTGGTTCCCAGCATCCGCGCGGCCTCGATCAGCCTGACATCGACGTGCCTGGCCCCTTGATAGGCGTTGATGACGCAGGGCGGAAACGCACCCGCAAAGATGATCATGATCGGCCCGCCGACGCCGGTGCCGAACCACAGCGCGGCAAAAGGCACCCAGGCGATAGGCGCGATGAAGCGCAAGCCGTCCAGCAAGGGAGTCGCCAGCGCATCCAGCGTCGGGAACCAGCCCATCATCAGGCCCAGCGGCACCCCGATCAGCGCCGCCAGCAGGAAGCCGCCGAAGAAGCGTCCGAAGCTGTAAGACAGATGCGTGGGTAAGGTGGCCCCGGCAAACGGGTCCCCGATCAACGTGACGATGCGCTCCAGCACCGCGACCGGATTGGGCAGGAACTGCTCAGATACCAGACCGGTGGCCGGAAGCAGAAACCAGATCGTGCAAAATAACAGCAGGCTGAGCGTCGCCAGCAGCAAGGATCGTCCGGTCGTCAAAGCCATGTTCAGCTCCTTCCCTGCGGCCAGCGCGCCAGCATCCTGCGCTCGACGACGGCCAGTGCCCATGTGGTCGACCAGCCAAGCACGCCGACCGTCAGCATTCCTACCAGGATCATGGACGGGTAGATGTCCTGCTGGGCGACGTTCAGGACGAAGCCCACCCCGGTCAAAGCCCCAACCATCTCGGCCGCGACAAGCGTGGTCCATGCCGCCTGAAGCGACAGCCTGAGACCCGTGAAGATCAACGGCAGCGCGCCGGGAACGATCACCTCGCCGATCATCCTGCCCCTCGGGGTGCCAAGCATCCGTGCCGCCGCAATCAGCGATTTGTCGATGCCGCGCACGCCGGTATAGGAGTTGATGACGGAGGGCACGAAGGCGGCGAGCCAGATCACCATCACCTTGGCGGCACTTCCCAGCCCCAGCCACAGGATCGCCAGGGGAATCCAGGCCAGCGGCGGAATCGGACGCATCAGCGAAAAGATCGGATTGATGACCGCTTCAGCCGTTCGGCTGGATCCCATGAGCAGCCCAAGCGGAACGCCGGTCAGGAACGCGCAGGCAAAACCGATCACGACAAGGCGCAGGCTGTTCCAGACATGCCCGACCAGCGTTCCCCCGGCATAGCCGGCAAACAGGCTTTGCCGCAGCGACGACCAGAACTCCTGCGGCGTGGGAAACCGTCCGGCGGGCGCCAGCTGGAACCAGCTCGTCGCAGCGAACCAGATCAGCAGGACCGCGGCGACCGAGAGCGCGCTGATGACCGGCGGCCGCGCCAGCATCTTGCGCCACTTGCTCCTGCCCGGCAGCTTACGCCCGGCCACGGACGCGGAAACGGCTTTCTCATCTGTTCGCTGATTCCTGTCCAAGCCGACCGCGCTTGCTTCGGTAGCCATGCGTCTTACCCCCTCCCTTGAAGAGTGCCCGTGCCCGGGTTCAGGCTGAAAGCCCGCCCATGCAGCGATATTTGATGTCGAGATATTCCTCGATGCCGTAGCGCGATCCCTCGCGGCCGAAGCCCGATTCCTTGACGCCGCCAAAAGGCGCGACCTCGTTCGAGATGGCCACCTCGTTGATGCCGACCATGCCGTATTGCAGCGCATCAGACACACGCCAGGCCCGCGCCAGATCGCGGGTATAAAGATAGGACGCTAGCCCATAGGGCGTGTCATTGGCCTGCGCCACGACCTCGGTCTCGTCGTCAAAGACCAGCAGGGGCGCGATGGGACCAAAGATCTCGTCCCGCGCCACATCCATCGACGGGGTCACGCCGCCCAGCACGGTCGGCGGGTAAAAGGCGCTGTCCGGTTTCGGCGCGCCACCGGTCAGCAGTTCGGCGCCCTGCTCCAGCGCACGGGCGACGATCCGGCCCATGTCCTGCGCGGCATCGGCGTTGATCAGCGGCCCGATCTCGACTCCTGGCTGATCCCCCGCACCGATTTTCAGCGCCCGGACCCGCTGCACGAACGCTTCGGCAAATTGTTCGAAAATGCCCCGCTGCACGAAGATACGGTTGGCGCAGACGCAGGTCTGGCCGGCATTGCGGAACTTCAGCGCCATCAGGCCGTCCAGCGCCGCCTCGATATCGGCGTCGTCAAAGACGATGATCGGCGCGTTGCCACCCAGTTCCATCGACATGCGCTTCACGGTGTCAGCGCATTGCCGGATCAGATCCTTGCCCACGGCGGTCGAGCCGGTGAAAGACAGCTTGCGCACCACCGGGCTGTCGGTCAAGACCTTGACGATCTCGCGCGACTTGCCGGTCAGCACGCTGAGCACGCCCGGTGGCATCCCCGCCTCTTCCGCCAGTTCGGCCAGGGCCAGCGCGATGAAGGGCGTACGCTCGGCCGGCTTGACCAGCATGGTGCAGCCGGCCGCCAGTGCCGGAGCCAGCTTGCGCGTCACCATCGAGGCCGGGAAATTCCACGGTGTGATCGCACAGGTCACGCCCACGGGTTGCTTCGTCACGATGGTCTGGCGACCGCCGACCGGCGACGGAATGACGTCACCGTAAACCCGCCTGCCTTCTTCGGCGAACCATTCCACATAGGCCGCGCTGATGTCGATTTCGGCGCGGGATTCAGCCAGCGGCTTGCCCTGCTCAAGCGTCAGGATCTGCGCCAACGCCTCGCGTTCGCGCAGGATCAGGGCGTGCCAACGCCTTAACACCTGCGCCCGCTGCGCGGCGGTGCGGGCCGACCAGTCGACGAAGGCCGTCGCGGCGACCTCGATGGCCAAGGCGGTGTCCTCTTGCGTCAGCCGCGGCACCTCCCCAATATGCGCCCCTGTCGCGGGACAGGTGACCGCGATGCTTGCCCCGTCCGACGAGCCACGCCACGCACCCGCGAAATAGGCATGTTCCCTCAACGCACGGGTTGGTCGAAAAGCGACTCCCATCGGTCCCTCCTGCTGGCTGCCGTAAAAGCTTGCGTCCCCGGAACGATGTGAACCGAAAGACCTGCTAAATCAAATAAATTATTCTTGCAAAAATCGTAAGATAAATTTCATAATAGAATTGAGATGGAGGGCTGCCATGTCCATACGGATACTCAGAACGCTGATTGCCGTCGCCGATCACGGCACGTTCAGCGCCGCCGCGGATGCGGTTTTTGTCACCCATGCCGCCGTCAGCCAGCAGATGCGCGCGTTGGAGGCCGAGTGGCAGGTCGCGGTATTCGATCGCTCGAAACGCACCCCGGAACTGACGCCGATCGGGCGGGCGCTGCTGGCCAAGGCGCGCGAAGTGGTGCGCGCCTATGACGACATCGTGCCTTCGGTGCTGGGGGACGATGGCCTCAAGGGCGAATTCAGCCTGGGTGCCGTGCCGACGAGTCTGACCGGGCTGGTGCCCTTTGCCACGGCGATGCTGAAGACGAAATGCCCGGAACTGCATGTGGGATTGTTTCCGGGACTGTCCATCCCGCTGATCCACCAGGTCGAACGAAACGCACTGGACGGCGCGCTGATTTCCAAGCCCGACATGCTGCCGGTCGGTTTGATCTGGCACCCCATCGCCTCCGAGGAACTGGTCCTGATTTGTTCCGAGCAGATCACGGATGACGATCCGATCAGGATCCTCAATGAAAACCCCTTCATCCGGTTCACGCGCGACGCCGTGGTGGGCTCGATCATCGAAAAATGGCTGCTGTCGAACAACATCACGGCCAACGACAATATGGAGTTGGCGGGACTGGAGGCGATCTACAGCATGGTGCTCGCCGGCCTTGGCGTCTCGATCGTCCCCGAGGCTTGCGTCCGGATCGCCAATCCCCCGCCGTTGCGCCGCATTCCACTGTCGCTCAAGGACGCGCCCATGCGGCATCTGGGACTGGTCCAGCGCAAGGACAGCACCAAGAATCGCGTTTTCAGCGAGATTGCCCAAGCGATGGAACGCGCCGTCGAGGTCGGCACATTCTCGCCCGAGACGATTGTCCGGATAGTCTGAAAGACTTTCAGCCGGAAAGAAGGTCATGGCTTGCGCTCCGGCCAAAAGACGGTCATTTTAAATTTAAATGAACATTTGTATGTTTATTTAAGCTAAATGTAAGCGCTACTTGCGGAAATGCGTTACCGTGACACGGGAACCGGTGCTGCTTCACCTCCCGCCATGGCGTATGACGGATGCCTTGAACGGCGGCAAGTTCTCTGCCGGCAACCTGGAACAAGCGGAACCGATATGACGACAGGATTCCTTGCGGCGCTTCTTGCCGGAGCATTCGCCGGCGGGTTCATCAACGGCCTGGCGGGGTTCGGCACGGCCCTGCTGTCTCTGGGACTGTGGCTACAGATCATGCCGCCCCCGCAGGCCGTGGCCATCGTGGTCGTCATGTCGGTCGTCAGCGGGTTGCAGGGGCTGTGGATCACCCGGCGCGAGATCCGAGACCGCCCGGGTCGGCTGGCGCGCTTTCTTGTCCCGGGCCTGATCGGGCTGCCCATGGGCGTGACCCTGCTGAACGTGATCAGCGCGCCGGTCCTCAAGCTGGTGATCGCAGGCTTCATGATCGCCTACGGTGGGTTCTTCACGTTGCGCCGCTCCCTGCCTCGGTTTGAAAGACCGACGCCGGGAATGGATATCGGCATCGGCTTTGCGGGGGGCATCCTCGGCGGCGCCGCATCCCTGTCGGGCGCTCTACCCACGATGTGGTGCGCCATGCGCCCTTGGCCCAAGGGTGAAACCCGTGCCGTGCTGCAACCCTACAATGTAGGCATTCTGGGCGCAGCCGTCGCGCTTTTCGCCTTGCAAGGCCTCTATGACCGCGAGACCCTGACGCTGATTGCGTTTGCCTTGCCGGCCACCCTCATCGGTGCCCATTTCGGTATCAGGTTGTTTCACCACCTGGACGACACGCAGTTCCGCCGTCTGCTGATCGGGGTGATGCTCGCCTCGGGCTTGGCTCTTGCCTTGCGTGAGCTCATTTGAAAAGGGCCGGCGAAGGTCGCCGGCCCTTTTTATCCAAGATCTCAGGCCTGCTTGAAAAAGGGCGCCGGGACCAGGATCTTGTTCTCGATGTGATCGACCAGCGGGCGCATCTGAACAGCATAGGCCTGCCATTCCTCCGAGGCCTGCAACGCCTTGCGACGCTCCCAACGGAGGTCCATGCTGTCATAGCCCCACATATGCACGATCTGGTTCAGCGGACCAATGTCGGTGAAGTAATAGCCGACCATATTGCCGAGGATGCGGGTCTGCACCGCCAGCCCCTCTGCCTCGTAGAGCTTGAGGAATTTGGACACATTCCCGTTCTTCAGCGTATATGTGCGCATATCGATGAACATCGCGATCTTCCTTCAGTCAGTTTTAAGATATGAAGCAACTGGATGGCGGCCGGCGCGGAGGCCGCAAGCAGGACGGTCAGGCCGCAGACAATGGCGATGGCGTTGATCTCTCAAGCTTCGCCAATGAAGTCTTCATGTCCAAGACTGCGGTAACCGTGGCCGCCGACGCCGATTCCGGCAGAGGCAATCTGCTGAAACGTAAGCCCAGCCCCGGCACCGAAACGCAGAAGCTTCTTTTTCACGGCGAATTCGACGCTAACCGCGGCCGAGGAGCCCGGTTCAGCCAGAAAAGCGAAGGCCATGCCGAGGCCATCGGCATGATCGACACGCCACAATGGCCCGAAAGGAGGCGTGCGGCCAGCGCTACCGTGACAGCCCGAGAGAATGCCGAGGAACAGCAACCGCGCAGTGCCGGGCACGGTTGGGACAACCTGCTTTATCCGATAAGCTCGTCCCGGCGGTCGTCCGTCTCGCCGAACCGCTTGAGGACGGCCGGCTTGGTGCCTTCGTAGACGCGCTCCAGGTTCTCGGCGATCTTGGCGTTCTCGCGTTCGAACAGGCAGTTGCCTTCCAGGTCCGAGGCCACCAGGAACGGCCCCATCCGGTTGCAGCGGATCACCCACATCGCCTGGGCCAGGCCGAGTTCCTCGTTCCAGTACACGGCCTCGACATTCTCGACGCCGCGGCCCAGCAACGCACCGGTGCCGTAACCCACGGTCGAGAGATAGATGGCACCGTTCGGCACGAAATATTCCTTGTAGTCCCTGGACGACATGCCGCCCTTGCCGATGATCAGCTTGGCGCCGGTCTTGGCCATCCACTCGGGCAGCCATTTCGCAAAGCGGAAGCTGGCGGTGGCGGTAACGGCGCCCATGTCGAAGCTGCCATCCTCGCGGATGGTCGCGGCGGGCGAGCAGTGGAAATTCGCCGCGCTCTGTGACGGCAGTTCCATCGGGATGTTCGCCTTGTCCTCCAGCGCGCGCATATAGACGCCCTCGCGCGCGGTATACATCAGCCCGTTCAGATAGACGATGTCGCCCATCCGCAGCGCGGCGATCTCCTCGGGGGTCGGGGTGGTGGACAGGATGACTTCACGCGGTCTCATTCGGCGGCCTCCATTGCCATGTCCCAGCCCACGGTCTCGCGCCGCTGATAGGGGGTGAACCAGTCGGGATCGGTGCGATGCTCGACCCGCCCGTCGGGAAAGATGCGCGCGACGGCGCGGCGCGAGGACAGACAGAAGGCATGAACCGACATCTGCATGCCTCCGGTATGGCAATAGCCGACCTCGATATGGGTGTCGATCACCATGTTCCTGCCGACGAAGCCCATCGCGCCCATGCCGATGGAATTGCCAAGTTCCTTGAACTCCTCCTCCAGCGCAGCAATGCGCGGATCGCTGTTGCGATCGCCCACCGTGCGCAGGCAGGCGGCACGCTTGCCCAGCACCATGCAGGTGTCCTTGCAGCCGCCGAGCCCGATGCCGATGATTGCCGGCTGGCAGGCCAGCCCGCGCTTGCCGAAGGCCACCAGGCTGTCGAGATAGAACCGCTTGATCCCCTGGATCTCGTCCGAGGGGAACAGCATCCGGTAGTCGGTGCCGAACAGCCCTCCCTTATGGACCGTGATCAAATCAATCCATTCGCCGCCCGGCTCATAGCCGTATTCGATCTCGGGCGCGCCGATGCCCACGTTGTTGTTGTGGTCGGTGCGCCACAGCGGATGCACCCGGTTCGGCCGCAGGGGCACGCCGCTGGTCGCTTTGGCGGTGGCACGGCGCAGCGCCTCTTCCAGCGCGACGGGACCGCCCTCGATGCGGGTGTCGTTGCCCATCTTGACATACCAGCGCGGTGTGCCGGTGTCGCCGCACATCGCGCGCCGGTCCTGCTTGGCGGCCTCGTAATTCTCCAGCATCGCCTGCAGGACGAAGGACGACAGGTCGCCGTCCTCGGTTTTCGCGGCGGTCTTCAGGCCCTCTAGATAATCCTCGGGGATCTCGATGGCCGCCTTGGCCATCAGCTTTTCGGCGGTGGCCTGGATCAGGTTGATCGGTATCACGTTTGGCTTCCTCTTCGGTCGGCTATTGCGCGGCAACCAGCGTCTCGGGTTCGCCTTCGGGCAGGATCGTCTCGCCCGGCCGGACGATGGTGAATTGCACCTGTTCGCGGCTTAGCATCAGGTCCTCGCCCTTTTTCCGCGCGAGAGTGAAATACGAGGTCTCAAGATCGCCGCTTTCCGGGAAATCCTCGCGGAAATGCGCGCCGCGCGAGTTCTCGCGCAACTCGCCCGCCCGCGCGATGACCGCGGACACCTCGACCAGCGAGGCCATGTTCAGCCAGTCATGCCAGGTCAGGTTGAAGGCCAGCTTCGCCGGATCGATCCCGGTCTGCATCAACTCGTCCCGAATCTCGGCGATACGCTTCTGGCCGCGCTGCAGGCCGGCGCCGGTGCGCATAACGCCGACATCCTCCCACATCGCCTCTTGCAGCTTGTGGCGGAGGGGCTGGATCGGCGCGACAGCCTGCGAGAAGGGATGACTGGCGCGTTCGATCTCGGCGGCCAACACGGTGTCGTCGGGATCGCGCAGCGCGCCCATGCGCCGGATGTCGGCGCCCATGACGTCGCCGGCGATGCCGCCGAAGACGGTCGAGTTCGCCACGCCGTTGCCGCCGAGCCGGTTCGAGCCATGCGCGCCGCCCGCATCCTCGCCCGCGACGTAAAGCCCCTCCATCTCGGTGCGGGTATCCGGATCAACCACCACGCCGCCCATGAAGTAATGCGCGGTCGGCACCACCTCGACCTTGCCGCCGGCCAGGTCAAAGCCGGAATCGGCGCAACGCTTGACCATGCCGGCGAATTTCTTGCGCACGTTCTCGGGGCCGAGGTGGCTCATGGAAATGAACATGCCGACCTGGCTGGGATCGTTCATCTTGCGCATCTCGGCATAGATGCCGCGGCTGACCACGTCGCGCGTGGCCCGCTCGCCGCGCGCGTCATAGTCGAACATGAAGCGGTCGCCACGGGCATTCAGCAACTGACCGCCGGCGCCACGCAGCCCCTCTTCCAGCACGGTGCCGGTCATGCGGGTATGGTCGCCCGCCAGCAGGCCCGTGGGATGGAACTGCACCATCTCCATGTCGCGCAGCGGCAAGCCGATGCGCAGCGCCATGGCCAGCCCGTCCATGGTCTTGTCGCCCGAAGGCGTGTGATACTTGTACATGGTCGGACCGCCACCCGTGCCCATCATCACGCATTTGGCGCGCACGAAGCGGAACTGGCCGGTGCGCATGTCGATGAACAGCACCCCCGCCAGCGAGGCCCCGTCGGCGGTCGGGATCAACCCGATGGCGCGGTGTTCTTGCAGCTTGCGGATCGGGCGGGCCAGCACCTGCTCCATCAACCGGCTGATGATCTCGATGCCCGTAAGGTCGCCCTTGTGAACGGTGCGGTCTGCGGTCTGGCCGGCGAAGGCCTTCTGGTGCAGCGTTCCGTCGGGGTTGCGGTCGAAGAAGCAGCCGACCTCGTTTTCCAGCTCGCGAATGCGGACGACGGCCTGTTCGCACAGCCGCCAAGCCATGTCCTGGTTCGGCAACCACTTGCCGCCGTTGATCGTATCCATGAAATGCCGCTCGACGGTGTCGCCGCCGCCCAGTGCGACGTTATAGCCGCCCTGCACCATGCGCGTGCAGCCGCATTTGCCGATCAGCCCCTTGACGGCCAGCGTGATCCGGGTGCCCTCGGGCGCGCTCTGCTGGGCATGCAGCGCCGCGAACAGCCCGGCCCCGCCCGAGCCGAGGATCAGGATGTCGGTCTCGTCCCGTTCGATGTCGAATGTCGCAGCCATGGTTCACACCGCCCGCAGAAGAAAGGTTCCAGAGATCAGGAAGGCGCCCGCGATGGTGCCGGCGGCCAGGCTTTTCTGCCGCGGCGACCAGGGCAGGAACTCCAGCGCCAGCAGGCGCAGCCCGCCGAAGAAATGCACCGCCAGCAGGAAGACCAGCCCGAACTCGGCCAGCTTGACCAGCGGGTTCTCGGCAAAGCCGAGAAAGCGGTCCAACCGCTCGGGCCGGGTCAGCGCCAGGGACAGGACATAGAAATGCGCGGGCAGAAACAGCGCCAGCGCCAAGCCGGACAGGCGGTGCAGCATATAGGCCAGCCAAAGCGGATGCTTGCGATGCGGCTTGATCATCACAGCACCGTCACGGCCGCCACGGCGCGCGCCCCCATGATTAGCAGGCCCAGGCCCATGACCCAGGTGAAAAGCTCCAGTGCCAGGCCTCGCAGGCCGGTCGTCTCGTGCAGGATCACCCGCAAGCCGATGGCGGCATGGATCGAGACGGCCAGCACGAAACCGCCGTAGAACAGGAACCACGCGACGCTGCCTTGGGTGCGGGCCAGGATTTCCGCGCTGCTTAGCCCGCCCTGGATGGCATAGACCATGACCGCCAGATGCCCCAGCACCAGCGGCCCCATCACCATCGCGCTGAGTCGCTGCGCCATGTAGAGACGAAGTCCAAGCATGCTATCCCCTTCCCTTCAGGAACGACTTTGCCGCGGCGCGCTTCAGCCCGGCGATGGCGCTCAGCGGGTCCAGCTCGTTGGGGCAGAAGCGCGTGCAGCTGCCCTGCGAATGGCAGTTCATGCAGCCGCCCGGACCGGTGGCGGCATCCAGGATCGCTTGCCGGTCCTGGACCTTCACGTCGTTGTAAAGCGTCCAGGCGCGCTGCAGCGCCGCCGGGCCCAGGTAATCGGGGTTGCCCGCCACCGTGTCGCAGGCGGCATAGCAGACCGAGCAGTTGATGCATTCGATCGCCGTATTGGCGACGACGCGTCCAGGTTCATCCGGACTGACCTGCTGGATCGGCTCAGCGCGGCTGCGGCTGGGCTTGTGAACGCCGCCGGCCTTGACCCATTTGTCGAAGAACGGGTCCATGTCCGCTGCCAGATCCTTGATGACCGGCAGGTTGCGCAGCGGTCCGATCTGAAGTTTGCCGTCCTCCAGCACGCGTTTGACATGCGTCCGGCAGGTCCAGCGCGGCTGACCGTTGACCATCATCGCGCAAGAGCCGCACATGCCCACCCGGCAGGCATAGCGATAGGTCAGCGACGGATCGACAGCCTGCTGGATCCAGCTGACCACGTCAAGCACGGTCTGATTGTCGTGGGCCGGCACCGAAAAGGCTTGGTAGCCGCCCCGATCTCCTGCTCCGCGCCAGACCGAAACCTCCATTGTATCCGTATTCTCGCTCACAGCGCACCTGTTGGCTCAACTTGTGAACCTCAGCGTATATGAGAGAATGCCTAACATAAAGGAACTAATTCTAAATAATAGTGTAAGTGAAAATTTCAATATAGCGGCGTGGGGCAACTCCTTTAGAGCAACCGGAACAGCTGCAACCAGGGTCCCCCTCCGGCGCTAAAGCGGAAGGCCGTCGGCGTATTTGGAGACGGCAATATGCGCCAAAAGCGCATCAGTTGGCAGCCCGCTTTCGATGATATGTGCCCGGGCCAACGCCTAGTTGACGCCATCCCAGTTCTTGAACGCGTATTCAGGCCAGCGGGTGACGATCACCCGGAATTTCTCCGGGATCAGGATGGCGGCCAGGCGTCTCGATGATGGTCATGGCGCGGGCCAGTGCTTCGGCTCCGGTATCCGCCCCGGCGAAAAGCGGTTGCCGCGCCCGACGCCGATCGGGCGCGGGGCGCGTTCGGCGGGGTTGTTATCGGGCATGCTGTTCTCGGCGCCCATCGAACAGCACGCGACTCTGACCTGGTCATGGTAGAGTTGCCGTGTCGGGACAGGGGCGTCGGAGTGCGAAGAAGCGGGCAGGCCGAATTGACTTTGAGCTGCGAGCTCGCGTTGTTATCTGGCCGCCCCTGCGACTATCCCGTCTGCGCTGTGAGCGCGTATCCGTAGATGTCGCACAGCCCGCGCACTCCTCCATCGGCAACAGGGAGGATTTTGCATGCGATCCATAGGAATGGATGTTCATCGAAGCTTCGCGCAGGTTGCGATCCTTGAGGATGGAAGCACGACAGATGTCAGGATCGATCTTGATCATGACGCGGTGGTGGTTTTCGGACAGACCCTGCGTCCGGATGACGAGGTCGTTCTGGAGGCGACGGGCAATACTGCGGCCATCGTCAGGCTTCTGACACCTTTTGTGGCGCGGGTCGTCATCGCAAACCCGCTGCAGGTGAAGGCCATCGCCCATGCGCGGGTCAAGACCGACAAGGTGGACGCCAGAATCCTGGCGAAACTTCATGCCGCAGGCTTCCTGCCGGAGGTCTGGGCCGCAGATGACCGGACGCTGAATCTGCGGCGCCTCGTTTCCGAACGCGCAGCGGCGGTGAGATCGATCCGCCGGGTCAAGAGCCGGGTCCAGGCTGTCCTGCATGCGAACCTCGTCGCCAAATATGCCGGACACCTGTTCGGCAAAGGCGGCAGGCGATGGCTGGCCTCGGCACCGCTGCCGAAGGCGGAGCGCGATCTGCTTATCAGGCATCTGGATGAACTGGACTGGCTGGAAGGGAAGCTGGCGAAACTGGATCAGGCACTGGCGGGTATCGCGCTCGACGACAGCCGCATGCGCAAGTTGATGAGCATAGCCGGCATCAATGTTGCGGTCGCCACCGCGGTCATTGCCGCGATCGGCGACATCTCCCGCTTCTCCGCACCCGATCGTCTCGCAAGCTATTTCGGGCTGACACCCCGGATCCGGCAGTCTGGCGAACGCGGCGCCATCCATGGTCGGATCTCGAAGCAAGGGAATACGATCGGGCGCACCATGCTGATAGAGGCCGCTTGGTCGGCCGCTTCCGTGCCGGGGCCGTTGCGGGCCTTCTTTCTCCGGATCAAGGATCGCAAGGGGCACAACGTCGCCGCCGTCGCGACCGCGCGCAAGATTGCAGCGTTGATCTGGCAGCTGCTCACAAAGGAGGCCCCCTATCGATGGGCGCGACCGGCCTTCGTCGCGATGAAGATGCGGAAACTCGAGTTGCGCGCCGGTGCCCCACGGGCTCATGGACCAGCAGGTCCGGGCCACGACTATTGGATCAAGGAAATTCGTCACCGAGAGATGGAACTCGTCGCGCAGGCGGAGGCGGCCTATGCCCGCATGGCCCAAACGTGGAGAAACAAGCCGCCAAAACCGAACAAGGTCTGAGAAAGGGACTGTTCAACAACATCCGTGTCGACACCCACGCGCCCATCGGACAAGAGCAGGCTGGGGGCGCTCCGGCGGCTCAGCCCGTAACGCAAGGCCTTGACCAAGCACCCTTGCTGGGAATCCGCGGGAACTGCCGCTCCGACTAGGCGAAGAAGGCCTCGACTTCGGGGCACTGTGCTTCCGGCGCGCGACGAGACGGACATCGAGGGGACGACCGGTCTCCTACACGATATCATAAAGCGCACTGGTGCGGTCGAGCGCCTCGCAGGAAGCCGCGGATTACGTCTTGTCCTATTCGTCGTGGAAGTCCCATTACGACAAAAATCAACGGCGTTGTAATCCCCGGATCAAACATCGAGACCCTGCAGCCGCTGATATCCCTTGAGTTGCACCGATGGCGCGCGCGGATCACACTAGCCTCATCAGCAAGGAGGGTGGAAATGACACGCACAGGTCTGGCAGTGGCGCTGCTTCTGGGTAGCACCGTCTCGGGGATGGCCCAACAGGCGACCGACGCGGTCGCACCCGAGGCGGATGCCGCGGCGGGCGTCGCTGCTGAAAGCTTCGGCCCGCTGGACGAGGCGGCACGGGCCGCGCTGACGACCAAGGCCGAGGGCCGCCCGGTCGCAGCGCAGGACTGGATGGTAACGGCAGCGCATCCGCAGGCGGTCGAGGCCGGCGCGCGGGTGCTGGAGGCCGGCGGCAGCGCGGCGGATGCGATGGTCGCTGTGCAGACCGTGCTGGGATTGGTCGAGCCGCAAAGTTCCGGCCTTGGCGGCGGGGCGTTCCTGGTCTGGTATGACGCGGCGACAGGGAAACTGACCACGCTCGACGCGCGCGAGACCGCGCCCATGGCCGCCACGCCTACGCTGTTCCAGGACGATCAGGGCCAGCCACTGGAGTTCATGGCGGCGGTGGTCGGCGGCCGCTCGGTCGGTACGCCGGGAACGCCCGCACTGCTGGGGGAGGCGCATCGCCGATGGGGTCGCACCAACTGGGCCGGGCTGTTCGATACCGCGGTCCGGCTGGCGGACGAGGGCTTCATCGTCTCGCCCCGGCTGGCTGAGCTGGTCGCGGCCGAAGGCGAGGCGCTGCAGGCGGATCCGGCGACGACCGGCTATTTCTTTCCCGGTGGCCAGCCCGTCGCAGCAGGCGCGACGCTGAAGAACCCGGCCTATGCCGCGACCCTGCGCAAGCTGGCGGCCGAAGGAGCCGACGGCTTCTATAAGGGCGAGATCGCCGAGGGCATCGCCGCCGCCGTGCGCGGGGCGGCGGACAATCCCGGCCTGCTGTCCATGGCCGATCTGGCCGGTTATCGGGTGGTCGAGCGTCCGGCGGTCTGCGTCGAATATCGCGACCACGACGTGTGCGGCATGGGACCGCCGTCCTCGGGCGGGCTGACCGTGGGGCAGATCCTTGGCATGCTGGGCGGCTACGATCTGGCCTCGCTGGGGGCCGAAAGCCCCGAAAGCTGGCGGCTGATCGGCGATGCCTCGCGTCTGGCCTTCGCCGACCGGGGGCGCTACATGGCCGATCCCGAGCATGTGCCGATGCCGACACAGGGACTGATCGACCCCGCCTATCTGGCCGAGCGGGGCAAGCTTCTGGCCGGTGACGATGCCCTGCCCGAGGTCAGCGCCGGCCGACCCGGCTGGGATCACGCAAGACTGTGGGGCGCGGATACCTCGCTGGAACTGCCCTCGACCACGCATATCTCCATTGTGGACGGCGACGGCAACGCACTGTCGATGACCACCACCATCGAGAACGGCTTCGGATCGCGGGTGATGGCACATGGCTTTCTGCTGAACAACGAACTGACCGATTTCAGCTTCGAGACCCATGACGCCGATGGCTGGCCCATCGCCAATGCCGTGGCGCCGGGCAAGCGGCCGCGATCCTCGATGGCGCCGACCATTGTGCTGAAGAACGGCAAGCCGGTGCTGGTCGTCGGCTCGCCCGGGGGCAGCCGGATCATCGGCTATGTCGCCAAGGCCATTATCGCGCACCTGGACTGGGGCATGGACGTTCAGCAGGCTGTGGCACTGCCCAATATCGTCAACCGCTTCGGGCCGATGGATGTCGAACCCGGCCTGCCTGCCGCTCTGACCGACACCTTGGCCCGGATCGGATTCGAGGTGAAGGAAACGGAACTGACCTCGGGCCTGCAAGCCATCGCCATTGGTCCGGACGGGTTGACCGGCGGCGCCGATCCGCGACGCGAGGGGATCGCCATCGGCCGCTGATCTGTCCGCAGCAACGCAGGGCGTGTGGTGATCAGGCCGGATGTCCGCCCGTTTCGCGCTGCTTGGCGGGCGGCCTTTGTGAGGCCGTCCTTGTTGGCACGGTTTCGGGCAGGTGATCCGTCATACGGAACTGATCGACGTCGCCGCCCCGCTGCTTGCTTGGACCCTGCCTTGGCGACGCCGGGTGGCACCGTCCGTCCCGCCCGCCATCTTTCGAGGCGGCAATCGTCTGTGCTGCGCCTCTACTCCTCCTGCACACCACCATCCAGGAGGGTGTCACTGATCGGCAAGCGGGTCTCCCCCTGCTGGCTGGCGTCGCCTCGCGCCGGGTGATCTTCATGCGGCTCTGCGAGGCATCTGAAACAGGTGATCGAAGTGCTGATGCTAGGCCGTCACCTGCTTTTGTCTCACGCGACAACACGATTAGCCAAGCACCGCACCGGCGGCGGTGCGTACTATCGCGCAGCTACGGGGCAGGAGTTAGGGAATGACCTTGCGCATACCTAGAGCGGGCGAATGCCCTTGGCGCAAGCCTTGACAAAAGCGGTGATCGCGGGCGCGCGAGGGCCGGACCGACGCCAGATCACCCCGGTCCTGCGCGTGTCCCGGAATTCCAGTGGCAGCTTGCGCAACCGAAGCCCGGCCGGCCAGGGCGGTGCCCAGTCGGGGACGATCGAAACGCCGAGGTCGCAGTCGACATGCGCCGCGATCGCGTCCAGTGCATCAAGCTCCAGCCATTCCTGCACCACCAGCCCGTTCTCGATCAGGTAGCGGTCGACGATCTGCCCGCCCCACTGATTGCGGTCATAGCGGATGAAGCGGCATTGCCGCAGCAGGGCATGCGGCTCTAGTTCCGGTGCGCGCTCCGAAGCGATGAACACCAGCGGCTCGTTGCGAATGGTCAGCCAGTCGGTCGCCTTCGGAATGGCAAATTGCGGCTGCACGATGATCGCCGCGTCGAGCTGGCCGTCGACCACGCGGTGATACAGGTCGACCGAGGAGCCGGGTTGGACGAAATATTCGATCGCGGGATACTCGGCGCTGAGCCGCGTCAGAATGGTCGGCATCAGGCCGGTCAGCGAGGTCGCGGTTGCGCCCAGTCGCAACTGCCCGGCCGGCACGCCATTGGCCGCCAGCGCCCGAAGATCGCGTGTCCCCTGCACCAGCGCCCGAGCCTGGTCCAGGATCGCCAGCCCCTCGGTGGTGGGCTGGACTACACGGCCATTGCGAGTGACCAGGACATGACCCAGTTCGCTTTCCAGGGCTCGCAGGCGTTGGGCCAGGGCTGCGGGGGTCATGTTCAGCCGTCGCGCCGCCTCGGCGATCGAGCCGCAATCCGCGACCATGATGAAGCTTTCCAGAAAACGCATATCCATGAAGATGGAAATACTATCTTTTGAAAGTATGAAAAGCCGTTTTTGCCTTTGTGTTCTCGCTTGCTAGGCTTGTGCGGAATCGACATGAAAGGATTGGCCGATGAGTATCGCGGAAAAATTCAGCAGGCTTGGCACGGATAACGCCCCGGGACAGGAGGTGCGCCAATCGGCCGAGGCGGACTTCCTGCTCGGCGAGGCCCTCAAGGGGCATCCGGTCGATTTCTCGCATGGCGATGTCGATGCGCATGAGCCGACGCCGGGGGCGTTCGGGCTGTTTTCGGACGGCGTGGCCCAGGGCGGACGCCAGGCCTATACGGAATATCGCGGCAGCATGGACATTCGCGCGCTGCTGGCTCCGCGCCTGGCCGCCTTCACCGGCAGCCCGGTCGATGCCGAGAACGGGTTGATCATCACGCCCGGCACGCAGGGGGCGCTGTTCCTTGCCGTGGCGGCGACGGTCTCGCGCGGCGACAAGGTCGCCATTGTCCAGCCGGACTATTTCGCGAATCGCAAGCTGGTCGAATTCTTCGAGGGAGAGTTGCTGCCGGTCCGGCTTTCCTACGAGGATGCGGATGAAAGCCGCGCCGGCCTCGACCTGGACCAACTCGAGGATGCGTTTCTGGCCGGCGCACGGGTTTTCCTGTTCTCGAACCCGAACAACCCGGCCGGCGTCGTTTATTCCGCTGCCGAGATTGCACAGATCGCCGCCCTGGCCGGGAAATACGGCGCCACGGTGATCGTCGACCAGCTTTATTCGCGGCTGACCTATGCGGGCGTCTCTTATAGCCACCTGCGCGCGGCCGCGGTCGATGCCGAGAACGTGGTCACCATCATGGGGCCATCCAAGACGGAATCGCTCAGCGGCTATCGGCTGGGCGTCGCCTTCGGCTCGACTGCCATCATCGCGCGGATGGAAAGGCTGCAAGCCATCGTCTCGCTGCGGGCGGCCGGCTATTCGCAGGCGGTGCTGCGGAGCTGGTTCGACGAACCCACGGGCTGGATGGAGGACCGGATCAAAGCGCATCAGGCGATCCGCGATGACCTGGTCGGACTGTTTCGCCAAATCAAGGGCTGCAGCGCGCGCCTGCCGCAGGCCGGCAGCTACCTTTTCCCACGGCTGCCGCAGCTCAGCATCACGCCAGACCGTTTCGTCAAGGCGCTGCGCTTGCAGGCCGGGGTCATCGTTACCCCTGGAACCGAGTTCAGCCCGCATACCGCTGGAAGCGTCAGGCTGAACTTCTCGCAGGACCACGTGGCCGCGGTCGCGGCAGTGCAGCGGCTGGCAGCGCTGGTCGAGCGATACCGGGCATAGCCCGTCGGATGACGTCGACACTTATTGACGGCAAGTCTTTTTCTTCTGGTGTTCGCGGTCGGGTTGCCTCGGGGGTTGCGGGTCTTGCGGCGCGGGGGATCGTGCCGGGGCTGGCGGTGGTGCTGGTGGGCGAGGATCCGGCCTCGGAGGTCTATGTCCGGAACAAGGGCATCCAGACCCGCGAGGCCGGCATGGCCTCCTGGGAGCACAAGCTGCCGGCCGAGACCGGGCAGGCGGAGCTGCTGGCGCTGGTCGGGAAACTGAACGCCGACCCGGCGGTGCATGGCATCCTGGTGCAGCTGCCGCTGCCCGCGCATATGGATGCCGAGGCGGTGATCAACGCCATCGATCCGGCAAAGGACGTCGACGGCTTCCACATCCTGAACGTGGGCCTTCTGGGCACCGGGCAGAAGAGCATGGTGCCCTGCACGCCCCTGGGCTGCCTCTTGATGCTGCGCGACCGGCTGGGCGATCTCTCGGGGCTGAACGCGGTCGTGGTCGGGCGCTCGAACATCGTCGGCAAGCCGATGGCGCAGCTCTTGCTGGGCGAGAGCTGCACCGTCACCATCGCGCATAGCCGCACGAAGAACCTGGCCGAGGTCTGCCGCAGCGCCGACATCCTGGTCGCCGCCGTCGGCCGGCCGCGGATGATCCCCGGCGACTGGGTCAAGCCCGGCGCCACGGTGATCGACGTCGGCATCAACCGCATCGAGGAGGACGGCCGCACCCGGCTGGTCGGCGACGTGGACTTCGACAGCGCGGCCCGGGTCGCCGGCGCCATCACCCCGGTGCCGGGCGGCGTCGGGCCGATGACCATCGCCTGCCTCTTGGCCAATACGCTGACCGCCTGCTGCCGGGCGAACGGGCTGCCCGACCCCGAGCTGGTCGGCTGAGATTGCCGGGGGCCGGGGGCTCTGCCCCCACCCGCCCGCGGCCCCAGGGTGGGGCCACGGGCGCGTTCCCCCGGGATATTTGCACAAGAAAGAAGCCGGGCCCCGCCCGGGCACAGTGGAGAGCACGATGACCAAATACTGCCTGACCGTAGCCTGCCCGACGACGCGGGGCATCGTTGCCGCCATCTCGGGCTATCTTGCCGAGAAGGGCTGCAACATCACCGACTCGAGCCAGTTCGACGACATGGAGAACGACAAGTTCTTCATGCGCGTCAGCTTCCTGTCCGAGGAGGGCGTCGGCCTCGAGGAGCTGCGCGCCGATTTCGCCGAGACCGCCAAGGCCTTCGGCATGGTCTCGGCCTTCCATGACGAGGCCGAGAAGATGAAGGTCGTGATCATGGTCAGCCGCTTCGGCCATTGCCTGAACGACCTTCTGTATCGCTGGCGCATCGGCGCCTTGCCGATCGAGATCGTGGCGGTGATCTCGAACCACATGGACTATCAGAAGGTGGTGGTGAACCACGACATCCCCTTCCACTGCATCAAGGTCACCAAGGAGAACAAGCCGCAGGCCGAGGCCGAGCAGATGCGCATCGTGCGCGATTCCGGCGCCGAGCTGATCGTGCTGGCGCGCTACATGCAGGTCCTGTCGGACGAGATGTGCAAGGCGATGTCGGGGCGGATCATCAACATCCACCACTCGTTCCTGCCCAGCTTCAAGGGCGCCAATCCCTACAAGCAGGCCTTCGAGCGCGGCGTGAAGCTGATCGGCGCCACCTCGCATTACGTGACCGCGGATCTCGACGAGGGCCCGATCATCGAGCAGGACATCATCCGCGTCACCCATGCCCAGTCGCCCGACGACTATGTCTCGCTGGGCCGCGACGTCGAAAGCCAGGTCCTGGCCCGCGCCATCCACGCCCATATCCACCGCCGCGTCTTCCTCAACGGCAACAAGACCGTCGTCTTCCCGCCCTCCCCGGGGTCCTATGCCTCCGAGCGCATGGGGTGAAAAGCCCACGCAGGGCGGCCATCGAGCCGCCCTTGCCCAGCGCATGTCTTCTCCGTTGCAAAAATACCCCCGCCGGAGGCCGGCAACGGCCAGGATCACGCAGGGCGATGACCCAGCGCGGTGGCGTTTCAGTCCGGGACGCTGGCGGCGCCGAACGCCGCGACCAGCCAGGCGTGAAACTTGCGCACGGAGGGCGAGGGGCTGGGCCGCGTCAGCGCCACGGTATGCACCAGCGAGGTCGGGAGTCCCGCCCCGGCCGGCGCGCTGAGCCGACCGGCGGCGAGATAGGGATCGCAATGCGTTCCGAAGACGACGCTGATGCCGCCGGAGCCTACTACCATTTCGAGCGCCGTCGCCGCATTGTCGACCTTGACCGGTGCGACCCGCGGCGCAAGCACCGTCCCGCTGGCATCCGCCCAGCGTTCCCAAAGCTGGTGCTTGCCCTGGACATAGATCATGCGGCGCGCATTGATCCATTCCGCAAGCGGCTGGCCCTGGGCCGGTCCCGGCTCTCCCGCCGGCGCGACCAGCACCATGCGCTCGCGCCGCAGGGGGGTCAGTTCGGGCCGCAACTGGACCTCGTCCACCACGGCGATGCTGAGATCGGCCAGTTCGACATTGGGATCGGTCCAGATCGTGCTGTTGACCCGCACCTCGATATCCGGATTCAGGGCGTGGAAGCGGTGCATCTCGGCCGAGAGCCAGATCGAAGCGAAGGAGATCGGCGCCGAGACCGTCACGGTCCGACGCGCGCGCGCGCCGACAAGCCCCTGCGTCGCGGCCTCCAGCACGTCCAGCGCCTCGGCCACCCCGGGGCGATAGGCCTGGCCGACTTCGCTGAGTTCCAGCCCGTTGCGCAGGCGGTGGAACAGCGGCCGGCCCAGATATTGCTCAAGCGCCCGGATGCGCTGGCTGATCGCCGACTGCGTGCAGTTCAGTTCCTCGGCCGCCTTGCTGAAGCTGAGATGGCGGGCGGCGGCGTCGAAGGCCTGCAGATAGGTCAGATGCGGCAAGGCGCGCATGAGGGCAACCAATTCTTTCTGATCCTATTAGCAAAACGAGGTCTGAGGGTAAAGTTCGCTTTCTTGCGTGATGCCCCCTGTCAGCCGAGGTTGCGGGCAAGAAATCAGGATGATCCAATGCCGATAGAACTTCTGAAATATGGCCTGAGGCGCGGCCATCGCCCGTTCCGCGACATCCCGCCCACGCCCGACCTGCGCAAGCATTATGACGTGGTGATCATCGGCGGCGGCGGGCATGGACTTGCCGCGGCCTATTACCTGTCGAACCATCACGGCGTCAAGAATGTCGCCGTCCTGGAAAAGGGCTATCTCGCCGGCGGGAACACGGCGCGCAACACCACCACCGTCAGGTCGAATTACCTGACGCCGCCCTCGATCGCATTCTACCGCGAGGGGGTTTCGCTGTTCGAAGCCATGTCCGAGGAACTGGGTTTCAACGTCATGTTCTCGCAGCGTGGGCAGCTGACGCTGGCCCATTCCGACGCGGCGATGCGCAGCTTCCGGCTGCGGGCCGAGACGGGCAATCATGTCGGCATCCGGACCGAATTGGTCGACGCCAAGACGGTGCAGGAGCTTTGCCCCCATGTGAACATGGATTTTGGCGGCCAGCACGAGGTTCTAGGCGGGCTCTGGCACGCCGACGGCGGCACCGCGCGGCATGACGCCGTTGCTTGGGGCTATGCCAAGCGCGCGGCCGAGAAGGGCGTCGAGATCCACCAGCGCACCGAGGTCGAGGGTTTCGGTATCGCCAACGGCCGCATCACCGAGGTCAGGACCAATCGCGGCACCATCACCGCCGGTCAGGTGCTGCAGGCCGCCGGCGGCATGAACGGCCGCATCGCTGAGATGGCGGGGATTCCGTTGCCGATCCGTTGCTTTCCGCTGCAGGCCATGGTGACGCAGCCGCTGAAGCCATTTCTGGACATCCTGCTGTCGTCGTCGAACCTGCACACCTACCTGGTGCAATCCTCGCGTGGCGAGATCGTCATCGGCGGCGGCACCGATCCCTATCAGCTGGCTTCGACCCGTTCGAGCCTGCCGCAGAAGGAATCGCTCGCCACCGGAGCGCTGCAGCTGATGCCGTTTCTGCACAATATCAAGATCCTGCGGCAATGGGCTGGCATCACCGACATCACCCCCGATTTCAGCCCGATCATGGGCGCCTCGCCGCTGCAGAACTACTGGCTGGACGCGGGTTGGGGAACCTGGGGGTTCAAGGCAACCGGTGTGGCAGGCAAGCGCATGGCCGAGACCATCGCCACCGGCCGCGTGCCGGACATCCTTGTCCCCTTCTCGCTCGAACGGTTCTCGCGTTTCGAGCTTCTGAACGAAATGGGCGCGACCGCCGCCGGGCATTAGGTGAAACCATGAAGATCATGTCCTGCCCGCTGAACGGGCCCCGCAACATCTCGGAATTCCAGTGGCTCGGGCCGGTGCATGACGGTGCCGAACTGACGGCCGCCGCGCTGGTCCAGCATCTGTTCTTTGCGCCGAACCCGATGGGGGTGCTGCGCGAATGGTGGCGGCACACGCCGTCGAACACGGTGTTCATCGCCGAGCGCAACCTGATCACCGACGAAATCCTGCGGACCTATCTGAAACCGGCCGCCGACAACATCGCGAGCGTCGCATGACGAACAGACTTGGCAGCGGCTGGGGCAGCCGCATCGACCGTAGCCGCGGCTTGGCCTTCACCTTCGAGGGGCGTCGCGTCGCCGGCCATCCGGGCGACACGATCGCCAGCGCGCTGGCTGCGAATGGCGAATGGGTGCTGTCGCGCTCGTTCAAGTATCACCGGCCGCGCGGCATCCTGACCATGTGCGGGCAGGATGCGAACACCCTGGTCCAGATCGGAGAGGAGCCGAATGTCCGCGCCGACCTGCGGCTGGCGTCCGACGGCATCGCCGTGACGCCGCAAAATGTCAAGGGCAGCCTGCGCCGCGACCGTGGACAGATCATCGAACGCTTTGGCCGCTTCCTGCCGGTGGGCTTCTATTACCGCACCTTCTTCGGACCCCGCCGGTCGAGCTGGCTGAAGCTGTGGGAGCCGATGATCCGCGCCTCTGCCGGGCTTGGCACGGTCAGCACCGATGCCGCGCCCAGGCGCTATGTCAAGGAAACCCGGCATTGCGACGTGCTGGTCGTGGGCGGCGGTCCCGCAGGGCTCGCCGCCGCGGTCCGCGCGGCCGAGGCCGGCGCCGGGGTGATCCTGGTCGAAAAGGAGCCGGAGCTGGGTGGGGCCCTGACCTATGCCCGCTTCGCAACGGACGCGGGCCTGGGCACCCGGCACCTGTCCGCGCTGCGGGACAGGGCCCTTGCCCTGCCGGGCCTTTCGGTGATGACCGGCGCGACCTGCAACGGCCGCTTTGCCAACAACTGGCTGCCGGTGATCAGCGGCAACCGGCTGGTGCGCATCCGGGCGACCGAACTGGTGCTGGCCACCGGCGCGCATGAGCAGCCGCTGGTGTTTCGCAACAACGATCTGCCGGGGATCATGCTGTCTTCGGCCGCGCAGCGCCTGATGCGGCATTACGCGGTGCGGCCGGGTCAGCGGGCCGTCGTCTATGCGGGCGACCGCGACGGCTATCTCGCCGCGCTGGACCTCGACGATGCCGGCGTCAGGATCGCCGCCATCGTCGACCCCGAGGCCGAGGACCGCGACGGCCTGTCCGAGGAACTGGCACGCCGCGGCCTGCCGATCATGCGCGGCTGCACCCTGACCGAGGCCAAGGCGGGTCCCGGCGGGCTGCACCTGCAATCGGTCGAGGTCCAGGACGCCGCCGGCACGCGCAAGCGGCTCGATTGCGACCTGCTGGTCGTGGCGGGGGGCTATACGCCGGGCTACCAGCTTGCGCTTCATGCGGGGGCACGCCTTGCCTCGGACGACACCGGAACCCGATTCTCGATCACCGACGTGCCGGCGCATCTGCATCTGGCCGGCGCGGCGGCCGGGCTGTCCGATCTGGACGGCGTCATCGCCAGCGGCGAGGCGGCAGGGCTTCGCGCGGCAGCCGCGCTTGGCCTGGCCTCCGCCCCCGAAGGCGCCGTGCCCGCCGCATGCGCATGGCGCCGCAGCGCGCCGGTCGAGCCGCATCCCAAGGGCCGAGATTTCGTGGATTTCGACGAGGACCTGCAGGTCAAGGACATCGAGAACGCCGTCGCCGACGGCTATCGCGAGCTTGAACTGGTCAAGCGCTATTCGACCGTCGGCATGGGGCCTTCGCAGGGGCGGCACGCGGCGCTGCCGACGGCGCGGATCGTGGCGCGCAAGACCGCCCGCAGCCTGGCCGAGGTCGGCATCACCACCTCGCGCCCGCCCTTCGGCCCGGAAAAGCTGGGCCTGCTGGCCGATACGACGCCGGAACGCTATCGCCACACCGCGCTGCACCCCTGCCACGTGCAGGCGGGCGCCAGGATGATGCCGGTCGGCGCCTGGTGGCGGCCCTTCGTCTATCCGGGCAGCGAGCCGCCCGCCGAGGCGATCCTGCGCGAGATCCGCGCGGTGCGCGAGGACGTGGGCATGCTCGACGTCTCGACGCTGGGCAAGCTCGAGCTTCGGGGCCGCGACGCGGCCGCCTTCCTCGACCGCATCTATACCATGGCCCATGCCGGCCAGCCGGTCGGGCGGGTGCGCTATTGCCTGGCCCTGAACGAGATGGGCTCGATCCTGGACGACGGCGTGGCCTTCCGGATGTCCGAGCAGCACTTCTACGTCACCGCCACCACCGGCGCGGTCGATCGCCTTTTTGCCGAGATGACGCTGCAAAAGGCGATCTGGGGCATGCAGGTCGACATCCAGAACGTCACCGCAGCCTTCGCCGCGATCAACCTGACCGGACCGAAGGCGCGCGCGGTCTTGCAGGGACTGGCCAGCGACATCGACTTCTCGCGCGATGCCTTCGGCTTCCTCGACGGGCGCGAGGGGATGCTGGCAGGCAGCCCGGTTCGCGTCATGCGCATCGGCTTCACGGGCGAGCTGAGCTATGAGATCCACCTGCCGCAATCCCATGCCGTCGGCATGTGGCAGGCGCTGGCCGCCGCGGGTGCCGGCTTGGGGCTGCGGCCCTATGGCCTTGAGGCATCGCGGATCCTGCGCCTGGAAAAGGGCCATATCATCATCGGCCAGGACACGGACGCACTATCGACGCCGGATCAACTGGGCATGGGCTGGGCGCTGTCGCGCAAGAAGCCGTTCTACACCGGCAAGGCCGCGGTCGAGGCGCGCCGCGCCCTGGGCGAGACGCGGCAGCTTTGCGGCTTCGTGCTGGAAGGCGGCAATGCCGCCGAGGTCGGCGAATCCGCATTGGTGCTGCGCGATGGCCAGCCCGTCGGGCATGTCACCTCGTTCGGCCATTCGCCCTCGGTCGGCAAGTGGATCGGGCTGGCCTATGCGCCGCCCGAACAGGCGGTGCCCGGCGCGCAAATCCGCATCAAGGGCTTTTCCGGCACCGAGGTCTCGGCCGCCGTCGTGGCCCTGCCCTTCTATGACCCGACCAATGCCCGGCAGGAGATCTGAATGACCACCGCAATCATCGCCACCCGGCACTGGCCGCTGTCCCAACGGCTGCCCGCCGTGGACCGGCTGCCCGCATCGGGCGAATCCTGGCTGACCGACCTGTCCGCCCTGCCCCGCATGGGGTTGCGCGGTCCGGGAACTGCGGACTGGATGGCGGCACAGGGACTGCCACTGCCCGGCCCCATCGACAGGGCCCTCGACCTGCCCGGCCTGACCCTGGTGCCGCTGGGCGCCGAGGAGGCGGTCATCCTGTCCGATCCGCATGGCGACCCCGGCGTGATCCGGCGGCTGCGCGATGCCTGGTGGCAGAGCCCGGGGCCCAAGGGCTTCGACGCCTATCGCGATGAAACCTGGGCCTGGTTCCGGCTGACCGGACCCGCCGCCGAGCAGGCGCTGCCCCTGCTGACGGCACTGGACACCCGCCCTGCCGCATTTCCCGCGGCTGCGGTGGCGCAGACCCGCGTCATGCACATGGACGCGGTGATCCTGCGCAGCGCGGACGGCGGCGCGTTGGACCTGCTGTTCGACATTGCCTCCTCGGGCTATGCCCTGGACTTCATCAAGGACGTGATTCCCGGCATCCGCACGGCGCGGCTGGCCGGATGATCGACGCGACAAACCAAGCGGAGGGCGCGATGCGCATTGGTATCATCGGGGCGGGCACGATCGGCAAGACGATCATCCGCGACCTTCAGCGGCGGGGTGACGTGGCCATCGACTTCGTGCTGGTGCGCGAGACGGCGCGGGCCGACTGGCTGGACCTGCCGGCCGCAACCTTCATCAGCGACGAGGCCGAGGCGCTGGCCCGCGGTGTCGACCTGATCATCGAAACCGCCATGCCCGAACTGGTGGCGCGCCTGGCGCCCCGCGCGCTGGAGCACTCGGATTTCTGCGCCTTCAGCGGCACGGCCCTGGCCGACGCGGCAGTCGAGCGCGCGATCCGCGATGCCGCTGCCGCCAGCGGCCGGCGTTTCTTCGTGCCGCATGGCGCCGTGATGGCACTGGACGGGCTGGAGGACGGGCGCGAATTGCTGCAATCGGTCACCATCACCACGACGAAAAGCGGCAAGAGCCTTGGCCTCGACCTCGATGCCCAAGGGCTCGTCTTCGAGGGCACGGCGCGCGAGGCCTGCAAGCGCTTCCCTCGCAACGTCAACGTCCATGCCGCGATCGCGCTGGCCGGGATCGGGCTCGACCGGACCGTCAGCCGCATCGTCGCCGTCCCCGGCCAGCAGGAGAACGAGCACCGCATCGAGATCCGCGGCGAGGGGCTGGAATGGAACCTCGAGATCGCCTCGCGTTCGCTGGGCGGGGTCACGGGGTCCTACACGCCCCATTCGGCGGCCGGCTCGGTCCGGCGCATCCTGGGCGGCAGCGGCATCAGGATGGCCTGACGATCCGCGTCCACCACAACGGAAAAAGCCGGCGCCACAAGGGCGCCGACTTTTTTGACAGCATTCCGGGGCGGCAAGCGCCGCCTTCCGGCCTAGAGAACCTGATCCAGAAAGGCGCGCGTCCTCGGATCCTGGGCATTGGTGAAGAACTCGGCTGGCGCGCCATGTTCGACGATCACACCGCGGTCGGTGAAGTAGATGTGGTCTGCCACCTCGCGGGCAAAGCCCATCTCATGCGTGACCAGGATGCAGGTCATGCCATCGGCCGCAAGATCCTTGATCGTCACCAGCACCTCCTTGACCGTCTCGGGGTCGAGTGCGGCCGTCACCTCGTCGAACAGCATGACGTCGGGCCGCATCGCCAGCGAACGGGCAATGGCGACGCGCTGCTGCTGGCCGCCGGACAGCTCGCCGGGATAGTGGTTCTCTTTCCCCTCCAGCCGGACCTTCTTCAGCAGCGCCCTGGCCCGCGCCTCGACCTCGGCCGGATTTTCCCGCAGCACCTTGATCGGGGCCATCATCACGTTCTGCAACGCGGTCTTATGCGGGAACAGGTTGTATTGCTGGAAGACCATGCCGACCTTGCGGCGCAACGCCAGCTTGTCCAGCTTGGCGTCATGCACCTCTTGCCCCTCGACCTGGATCGAGCCGGCCTGGATGTCGTTCAGCGCATTGATGCAGCGGATCAACGTCGATTTGCCCGAGCCGGACGGGCCGATGATGCAGATCACCTCGCCCTTCATGATGTCCATGCTGATACCGCGCAGGACCTCGACCTGGCCATAGGATTTGTGAACGTCGCGGATGCTGACGATCGGCTGCTCGGCAGTCCATTGCGTCATGGGACACCTTTCAGGTTTTGACCGCGAACCGACGCTCGAGCCACATGGTCAGGCGGGCGATCGGGTAGCAGTAGACGAGAAACAGAACGAGGGCGAAGCCATAGAAGGGCAGCAGCAGTTCGGGACGGTTGCCCTCGGCCTCCATGGCCTGACGGGTCAGGCTGATGATCTCTCCCACCCCCAGCAGCGAACACAGCGGCGTGGACATGGTCAGGATGGCATACCAGTTCATCCAGGGCGGCAGCATCCGCTTGAAGCATTGCGGCAGGATGATCTGCCAGATGGTCTGGCGCCGGGTGAAGCCCAGCGATTCCGCCGCCTCCCATTGCGCCGTGGGCACGGATTGCACGGCGCCGCGCACCACCTCGGCGATATTGGCCGAAACCGGGATGGCCAGGCCGATCACCGTCTTGATCCAGCTCGGCAGCGGAATGGTCGTCCCGAAGACCGTGACCTGGAATGGCGCGGCCAGAAGCACGATGAAGAGCAGGACCAGCCAGGGGATATTGCGGAAGAACGAGACATAGCCCTGGACCACCATCCGGACCAAGCGGTTGCGGCTGATCAGCCCCAGCCCGGCAAAGGCGCCCGCCAGAGTCCCGATCGCCATTGCGCAGACCGAGATCAGGACGTTGAACAGGAATCCCTGCACGAACAGGAAGGGGATCCAGCGCAAGAGCTTGTCCAGCGGGCTTTCCGCCGCCCCCCCGGATTGCGCCATGACCGCAGCCGGAAGCAGCAGCGCCGCCGCGGTCAGCCAGGCCAGGGGAATGGCACCCAGCCAGCGGACCAGGAAGAATTCGTCATGCGCCGGCCCGCGCGGGGCAAAGGGCAAGAGCACGGGAAGATTGCCCGGCACCATCGGCACGCCGGATTTATGCGCCATAGCCAGGGATCCTCAGCTTGCGTTCCCAACGCCCCATGCCCAGCGACAGCACGCCGACCAGTCCCAGATAGCAGACCAGCAGCATCAGCATCGTCGGCTTCTGCGCAGAGGGGAAATCATTCCAGATCGAGACCGACTGATAGAGCAGTTCGGGCACGGCGATCGCGAAGGCCTGGTTCGTCGTCTTGACCAGGTTGATCAGATTGGCCGACAGCGCGGGCATGGAGATGCGCAGCGCCAGCGGAAACACCACGTTGGTATAGGTCTGCAACCGCGTCATGCCGAGCGATTCCGCCGCCTCGCGCGTCGAGTTCGGAACGGATTCGACGCCGGCGCGGAAGATCTCGATGTTGAAGGCGCCGGCGAAGAAGGAAAGCGAGATGATCGCCCAGCCCACGTTCGAGATCATCGGCACCTCGAGCCAGCCGTCCGGGCTGTATTTCGGGGTGAACTGGCCCAAGGCGAAATAGAAGAACAGCAGTTGCAGCAGCGGCGGCGTATTGCGGAAGAACTGCACATAGCCCTCCACCAACCCGCGCAGAAGGCGACTTCTCGCCCCCTGCGCCCAGGCGCCCAGAATGCCGATGAGGACGGAAAAGATCAGGCAGAAGACGCTGAGCTTGATCGTCATCCACAGCCCGGTCAGCACCCGGCCCATCTGCACATCGTCATAAAGCCAGATGAAGTTCCATTGCGGCGAGGTCGCGGCAAGGTCGCGGAAATAGGTCTGGATATCCGTCAGCATCGGCGACCGGCCCTATTGCGCCAACGGGTCGGCCATCCGCTGGTGCATCTCCTCCAGGAAGGGGCTGGGCTTGACGTTCCACTTCTTTTCCAGCTCGGTCAGCGTGCCGTCGCGGTGCCAGCTGTATTGCAGGCCCGACATGATCTGGCCAAGCGCGCAGTTCTCCTCGGGCTTGGCCACGGCCAGGCCCCAGGGGGCGAAATCCTCGACCGGAAGCGAGATCTCGAAATCGTCCCAGCCGCCGGCCGCCAGGTCGGCGCCGATGGTGGTGTCGTCATAGACGAAGGCCACGCATTTCTTGTCGCGCAGGGCCTGCTTGGCCTCGGCGGCGTTGCCGAAGGCCGAGACCTTGGCGCCGTAACGCTGTTCGATCTTCTGCAGGTAGAACGAGCCCTGCACGCCGCAGATCGGCTTGTCGCGCAGGTCTTCCCAGCCGGTCATCTTCACGGCCTTTGGGGTCAGGGCGGCGGTGCCCGAGGCGTAATAGTTCGGCCCCTTGATGCCCACGATCTCGCGCCGGTCGGCGGTGTCGGTCATGGTGGCGACCATGATGTCGGTCTGGCCCTGCTGCAGGAACTGCATCCGGTTCGATGCGATCACCGGCACCAGTTCCAGCTTGACGCCCAGGGTGTCGGCCACCATCTGCGCCATGTCGATTTCCAGCCCGACGATGTTGCCGTTTGTGTCGCGATAGCCCCAGGGCTTGTAATCCGCCTTGACGCCGGCGATCAGGGTGCCGCGCTGCTGGATGCGCTTCAGCCCCTCGTTCGAGCAGGTTTCCGCAGCCGCCGCGATCGGCGCAAGCGCCACCGTCGAGGCCAGGATTGCCGTGAGAATATTTTTCATTTGCGTGACTCCCCGTTGACTCGGACATCGATAACGGGCTGGTCCCGCAAGCGTGAGAGACCAAATTATTGCCCTGCCGGGGCAATAATTTCGCCGCCCCGCGGGCGGGCGATCCGTGTCATGAAGCAGGCCGGGGCAAGGAGGGGACGATGACGGGCGCGGCAGATCGGGCGAACCCCAATGCGCGGCGGCGGTTCCTGCTGTCCGCGGCGGGGCTCGTCGCCGCGCCCCGGCTTGCGTTCGGCGCCCCCGCGCCCTGGCGGGTCGTCGGCATGCAGGAATTCCCGCCCTACAACTACCGGCGGCAGGGCCGCTTCATCGGGGCCGATGTCGACATCCTGAATGCCGCCGCCCGCCGGATGGACATCACCATGCAGATGATCCCCCTGCCCTGGCCGCGTGCGTTGCTGGCGCTCGACATGGCCGAGGCCGATGCGCTGTTCCAGCTGACAGCGACGCCGAAACGCATCCGCGACTGGCACATGATCGGCCCGCTGCGCATGACGCGGCTGGTGTTCTGCGTGCGCGGCAACTCCGACATTGCCGATGTCCCGAACGTCGATGCGCTGCGTGGCCGCTCGGTCGGCGTCGTCCGCGGCTTCACCTATACGCGCGCGTTCGACTCGGCCGCGTTCATCCACCACGAGGGCTCGTTCGACGATGCGACCAGCCTGCGCAAGCTGCTCCTGGAGCGCGTCGACCTGGTCCTGGGCGGCGAGGCCAATCTTCGGTGGGCCATTCGCCAGCTCGCGGCCGAGGACAAGTTGCGCATCCTGCCCACCGCCCTTGCCGTGCAGCCGCGTTTCGTCGGCTTTTCGCGCGACCCCGAGAGCATGCGCAAGGCCCAGCTCCTGCAGCGCACGCTGACGGCCATGACGAACGAGGGCCAGATCAGCGCCATCCTGCGCCAGTCGCTGGCGGACCTGCCATGACGCGCTGGCTGCCGGTCAGGGGCGGCATCGCCCGCCGCGTGGTTCTGGCCGGGGCCTTGGTCAGCGTCGTCTCGGGCATCGGCCTGGGCGGCGCCAGCGCGATCCTCGACCTGCGGCGCGGCATCGAGGCGGCGCTGGGGAATGCCGAGAGCGTGCTCTATTCCGCCGCGCCCCAACTCGAGCGCGCCTATTGGGACGTCGACTTGACCACCGCGCGCGCGATCCTCGACCGACTGGTCGACGATCCGCTGATCCAGTCGCTACACATCCGCGACATGAAGCTGACGCGCGAGCAGCTGGCCGCCGCGCAGATCCCGCCCCTGGGCGCGACGCGGGCGGTGCGCGGGACACTTTCGGCCCCGATGCGCTGGCTCATCGCGCCCGAGCGTCTGACGCGCCATCGCCAGATCCGACTGCAGATCCCCGGCACGGGCGAGCCGATGGCCTCGCTGAACGTCACCATCTCATTCGTCAGCTTCTACCAGGATTTCGCGCATCAGGCGCTGCGGATCGTGCTGACCTCGGTTCTGCAGGCGCTGTTGCTTGCGGGGCTGCTGTTCCTGCTGGTGCAGAAGCTGGTCATCTCGCCCCTGGGCGCCTTGGGCCGCGCGGCCCAGGCCCTGCGCAATGACGAGGGGTTCGTGCTGGACCCGCGCAGCCGGCGCCGCATCGCCCGGCGGCATGACGAGATCAGCGGCCTCGCGCAGGATTTCTCGCGCACCGTGGCCCAGATGGAACGCTATCGCGACCATCTGCGCGACGAGGTCGACACCCGCACCGCCGAGCTGCTGGTGGCCCGGAACGAGGCCTTGGCGGCCTCGCGCGCGAAATCGGCCTTCCTCGCCAATATGAGCCACGAGCTGCGCACGCCGCTGAACGCGATCACCGGCCTGTCGGAACTGCTGCTGACCGAGCGCCTGCCCACCGCGGCGCGCCGGCAAGTCGCCGACATGCAAAGCGCCGCGCGCCAGCTTCTGGGCAGCATCGACAGCGTGCTGGACCTGTCAAAGCTGGAAGCCGGCCAGATGACCTTCGAAACAAGGCCCTTTGCCGTCATCGCGGTCTATGACGAGATCATTGCCCAGACCCGGGCCCTGATCGGCCGAAAGCCCGTGACCCTTGACGGCGAGATCGCCCCGGGCGTGCCGGACATGGTCACCGGCGACCGCCAGAAGCTGGTACAGATCCTGCTGAACCTTGCCAGCAACGCAGTAAAGTTCACGCCACGGGGCCGGATCGCGCTACGCATCTCGGCCCGGGGCGGCCGCCTGCGATGCCTGCTGGCCGATACCGGCGCCGGCATCGATCCCGACAGTCACGAGACCATCTTCTCGGCCTTCGCGCAGGCCGACGACACCATCTCGCGCGAGGTATCGGGCACCGGGCTGGGTCTGTCCATCGCCCGGCACATGGCTTCGGGCATGGGCGGCACGCTGGGGCTGCGCAGCCGGCCGGGCCGGGGCAGCGTCTTCACCCTCGCCCTGCCGCTGCATGCCGCCGCTGCGCCGCCCGCGTCCGCCCAAGGGCTGCGGCCGCTGCTCGATATCGCCGCCGGCCCGGCGCGGGACCGGCTGTCGCGGATGCTGGACCGGCTGCCGCTGGCGCAAGGCGACGGTGCGCCCGTGCTGCGGCAGTCGGCGACAGGATATGAACTGCAAGCCGGGCCGGGGAGGGCCGAAGCCCTGCCTGCCGTGCTGACCCACCGCGAGCTTTTGCAGGCCATCGTGCATGTCACCCGCGATACGGCGGTCGGTGAAGCATCCGGTCACGCGCTGGCCCTGCGCGAAAGGTCCGTCCTGCTGATCGAGGACAGCCGCATCAACCGCGAGGTGATCGACGCCCTGCTCCGCAAGCTCGGCGCCCGCGTCGCCGTCGCCTCGGGCGCGCGCGAGGGGCTGGCGATCCTGGAGCGCAGCACGCCCGATGTCGTCATCACCGACCTGCACATGCCCGAGGTTGACGGCTTCGCCTTGCTGCGCGTCCTGCGCGAAAAGGGGGTGGAACTGCCGGTGATCGCTTCGAGCGCGGATGTCTCGGCGGTTACGCGGCGGAATTGCATCGAGGCGGGTTTCGCCGACTTCCTCGCCAAGCCGATCACCGGCGCGGCGCTGGCCGAGATCTTGGGCCGGGCGCTCGACAAAACCATGCCCGCGCTCGACCGGCAGATGCTGGCCCGTGCCACTGCCGGCGACGACACGCTTGCCGGGGGCTGGCTGTCGCACCTGCCGGCCGAGATCGCCCATTGGCGCGCCCGGCTGGCGTCGGATGCCACGCTGACCGATACGCTGCACATGATCCGGGGCGCCGCCTTGCAGCTGGGCGCGGTCGAGCTGGCCCGCGTGGTCGAGGAAAGCCCCGTCGACCGGGCGCGGATCGACGCCGCGATGGACCGGCTTCTGGCCTTGGCGCCCGTGCCCGTAGCGCCATCACCCGCCGGCCCGGATGACGCGACCCTGCGGGAATGCATCGCGGCGCTGGACGCCAACGAGATGCGCGGCTTTGACTTGCTGCGGACCGTCCTGCCCCGCCTGCCGGACGAGTTGCGGACCGAGGCCGAGGCGATGAGCGAGCGGCTGGACTTCCGCGGCGCCGGCCGGATCCTGCGGCAGGCTCAGTCCGCCTGATCGTTCAGGATTCCCTGGATGGTGGCAAGCCGCGCCTCGGCGCGCTCCAGCCGGTCGGCCCGGCGACGCATCACGTCCTCCAGCGCCGCGGTGGTCTTGCGCAGGTCAAGCTGGACCCGGATGCGCGCCAGCAGAACCGGAGGAGCAAAGGGGCGGACGATGTAGTCGCAGGCCCCGGCGGCAAAGCCCTCGGTCTCGTCCTCGGTGGTGTCGAGGCTGGTCAGGAACAGGATCGGGACATTCGCCAGGCGCGGGATCGCCTTGATGCGGCGGCACAGCGCATAGCCGTCCATCCCGGCCATGCGCACGTCGAGCATGATCAGCTCGGGGCTGCCGCCCGCCATGATCCACGACAGCGCCTCGTGCGGGTCGGTATGGGCGATGACCTCATACTGGCCGCGCAGGACGTCATGCAGGCGCCGGATGTTTGCGGGCAGGTCGTCGACGATCAGGATCTGCTCGGCCTCGGCATCCTCTCCGGACACGGCGGCGGCTTCCTCGGCCTCGTCGCCGCGGATCGCATGCGAGGCCAGCGCGATATTCTCGAGGCTGCCCGAGACGGTGCGGAAATAGTTCGCGCTCCATTCCCGCAGGACCGTGCTGTTCGCCGCGCGCTCGAACAGCGACATGCCCAGATGGGATTCCAGCGCGCGGATCTGGCGGCTGACCGCCTCGCGCGAGACGTTGAGCTCGCGCGCGGCCTCCGAGAAGCTGCCCAGTCGCGCCGCAGCCTCGAAGGCGACGAGGCTTGTCAGGGGCGGAAGGTTCTTCTTGAGATTGTCCATGGCAATGCCGTCGCAGACGCTTCCGCCTCAGCCCGCCGAGACCGAGAGGTCGAAGTGCTCGACCGCCGGATCGACCCGGAACAGCACCTTCTCGACCCGGTTGCGGGTCAGCACGTAATGGTCCACGGCCAGCTGGTCGGCCAGTTCCACGTCCTGCGCCGCGATCGCGTCGTAAAGCACGCGGTGCTGGCGCTCGGTCTCGGCCAGATGGCCGGCCAGTTCCTCGCGCGTGGTGGGGCCGAGGTATTCGACCGTGCTGGTCTGGGCAAAGCACGCCCGGGCCAGCCGGATCGTGCCGAGCAGCGCGCTGTCGTAGAAGGCCGCGAAATGCCGGTTGTGCGCCGCCCTCGAGATGGCGAGGTGGAAGCGCAGGTTTGCCTCGGACCGCTCGACCCCGTTCGAGACGTCGGTGCTCTGCTCGAATTCCAGCATGGCTTCGCGGATGGCGGCCAGATCGGCATCGTTGCGATGCTCGGCGGCAAGCCGGTGGATCAGCCGGCTGGAAACCAGCAGCGCGTCGTAGAGCTTGGGCACCTCGTCGAAATCCATGGTCGCGACGATGGCCTTGCGGCCGTGGCGCTGGACCAGGCCGTCGGAAATCAGCTGGATGATCGCCTCGCGGACCGGGGTGCGCGACACCTCCATCTGCTCGGCAAGATCGGCCTCGTCCAGTACCAGCCCGGGCCGCAACTCCAGACGCAGGATGGCCTCGCGCAGCCGCCGCGCGACCTTCTGGCCGTCCCTCTCATCCACCGCTTTGTTTACCATGGCCCGAAACATGTTCCCTGAGTCATCCGAATGAAGGAGCATGACAGGCCGGACCCGTCAAGGCCACCCCCGCCGCGCCTTCGGCCTGGACCGCGGTCCAGGCACCGTCGCAGGCGGCGGAGTCCGCAATCGCCGCCATCGCTGCGACGCCGGCAAGGGCCTGCGATGCGGTCACCGGATAGGGCGCGTTCCACGCCACGGCGCGGGCGAAGGCGTCGAGCTCCTGCGCCAGGCTGTCGCTGGCGGCGAAGCCTTCGCTGTGCGGCGTCCCCGAAAGATCGGCGGTGACCAGCGTGTGCTGGTCAGGCATCTGCGCCCAGCCCTGTCCGCCGAACAGGTGCAGACGCCAGAAGCTGGCCGTCGACATCAGGGTCGACAGGCTGCCCGTGGCGCCCGAGGCGAAGTCGAGCGCGACATTGGTCACGTCCCTGAGGTCCGAAGGCACCGCGACATGGCGGCTGATCGCCGCGACCCGCCGCACCGGCCCCAGCAGCGCGATCATCGCATCGAGAATGTGAACCCCCATCGCCGCCATGCCGCCCGCCGGGTTTTCCGCCGTGTCGCCGCGCCACATCCCGGCCGTGTATTGATAGCCGAAGCTGCCGGAAAACGCGCCCTCGACATGCAGAAGCTGGCCGAGGCCGCCGTCGCAGGCGATCTGCTCCATGCGTCGGAAACCGGGCAGGAAGCGGCGATTGAACCCGACGCAAAGCCTGATCCCCGCCGCCTCGGCCGCGGCGGTCGCGGCCTGGGCATCTTCGAGTCGCAGCGCCAGCGGCTTTTCGACAAACACATGCTTTCCCGCCTCCGCCGCCTGAATGATCTGCCGGGCGTGCTGGCTGTGCGGCGTAGCCAGGACCACCGCGTCGATCCGGGGGTCCGCCAAGACTTCCTCGTAGCTGCCGAACAGGCCGAGGCCGCGGTCCCGGCACCAGGCGTCGGCCTTTTCCGGGCTGCGCGTGGCGCCATGGGTCAGGCGCAGGGCCGAGGCCGGGTTGGCGATATTGGCATCCGCAAGCGCCTGTCCCCAGCGGCCCAGGCCGATGATCGCGGCACGGATCTCGCCGCTCACAGCTTGGCCCCGCCGTCGATGACAATGGCGCCCCCGGTCATGAAGGCGGACAGGTCCGAGGCGAGATAGACCGCAAGCTCGGCGATCTCGGCCGGGGTGCCCATGCGGCCCAGCGGCTGCCGGGCGCCGAAGGCCTGGCGCGCTGCGGCGCTGTCCGCCATGGCCTCGATCCGGGCGGTCATCGACGGCGTCTCGACCGCCGAGGGGCAGATCGCATTGCAGCGGATGCCCTGCGCCGCATAATCCAGCGCGACCGATTTCGTCATGCCGATCACCCCGGCCTTGGTCGCGCCATAGGCGAAGCGGTCCGGCGCCGCGCCGATCGAGGAGATGACCGAGGCGATGTTGACGATGCTGCCCCGCCCGGCCTGCGCCATCAGCCCCAACGCCGCCCGCATCATCAGGAAGATCGAGGTCATGTTCAGGTCAAGCGAGCGCCGCCAGTCGTCGGCCGTGCAATCGGTCAGCCTGCCGACCGCGACCATGCCGGCGCAGTTCACCTGCACATCCAGGCGGTCGAGCCCAGCGTGAAAGCCCTGGACCGCATCCGGGTCGGTCGCGTCGACCCGTGCGATCCGAAGGCCGGGATGCTCCCGCGCCAACAGCTCCAGCTCCGCCTCGTCTCGGTCCAGGGCATGGACACCAGCCCCTTCGCGCAGGAAGGCCAGCACGGTTTCGCGCCCGATGCCCGCCGCCGCGCCGGTGACGACGCAGACCTTGTCCTTCAGCCGTGTCATCTTGTTTCCCTATTTGTTGAACAGGTGGTCGGGCAGCCACAGCACGATCTCTGGAAAGACCGTGATCAGCGCAACGCCCAGGCACATCAGCAGGAAGAACGGCACGCAGGCCGAGATGATGCGCGTGATCGAGGACCGGGTCAGATCCTGCAGGATGAACAGGTTGAAACCCACGGGCGGGGTGATCTGCGCCAGCTCGGCCATCAGGATCAGGAAGATGCCGAACCAGATCGGATCGAAGCCGGCCGCCACGATCAGCGGCAGGGTGATCGGCAGGCTCATCACCGTCATCGAGATGCCCTCAAGGAACATGCCCAGCAGCAGGTAGAACAGCACGAGGATGGCGATGAGCTGATAGGGCGACAGCTGCAGCCCGTCGATCACCTGGGCGATATTGTGCGGAACATGCATGAAGCCCATCGCCGTCGACATGAAGGCCGCCGCGATCATGATCGCCGAGATCATGCAGCTGGTATGGACGGAAGCCTTGAGGCTGGAGACGAAGACGTCCCAGTTCAGTTGCAGCGTGCAGGCCGCGTAAAGCAGCGTCGCCGCCACGCCGATCGCCGCCGTTTCCGAAGGCGTGGCAAGGCCGGAATAGATTGCCCCCAGCACGACGCCGATCAACAGGCCGATAGGGGCGAGGTTGCCGATCCCGACCATCACGTCGCGCAATGTCGGCGCCGAAGTGTCGGCGGGCGCGACGCTGGGCCGGATGAGGCTGCAGATGATGACGAATGTCGAATAGATGCCCGCGATCATCAGGCCCGGGATCAGCCCCGCGGCAAACAGGCGCGAGATCGACACCTCGGCCAGCACACCATAGACGATCATCATGATCGAAGGCGGGATCAGCAGGCCCAGGCTGCCCGCGCCCGCCAGCGAGCCATAGGAGAGGGCGCTGGAATAGCCGCGGCTTTTCAGCTCGGGAATGGTGATCTTGCCCACCGTCGCGGTCGTGGCGGCGCTGGAGCCGCAAATCGCCGCAAAGACCGCCGATCCGAAGATGTTTGTATGCAGCATCCGCCCGGGCAGGTAATAGGTCAGGGGCGAGAGGCCCTTGAAAAGCCGGGTCGAGACATCCGTGCGCAGGATGATCTCGCCCATCCAGATGAACATCGGAATGGCCGAAAGCTCCCATGCGGTCGAGGAGCGGATGACAAGCGGGCCAAGGATCGTGCCAATGCGGTGCAGCGGCATGTCGATGAAGAAGGCGAGCCCGGTGACCGAGACGAGCAGCAGCCCGGCAAAGACCCAGACGCCGATCCCCAGGAAGAAGATGACCAGGGCGAGGACGCCGAAGGCGACAACCAGAGATTCCAATTCCTACTCTCCCTCGATCTGTTCTTCGGGAACGCCATTGAGAACCGTGTCGAACGCCGAGGCGACGAGCTGGATCAAGAAGATGACCAGGCCGGCGAAGATCGCCGCGGCGATATACCAGGTCGGGGTCGGAACAAGCCCGGGACTGACCGAACCGCGCATGTAGTCGCGGGCCAGGATCAGCCAGACGAAGCGGGCCATGAAGGCGAAGACCGCAAATGTCGCCGCCAGGCAGAACAGCTCGACGGCGATCGCGGCATTGCCCCGCAGATGCCGGCGCAGCAGGCTGACGCGGACATGCTTGCGGTTGGCGAAGGTATGGCCCAGCGCAAGGAAGGCCATGGCGCCGGTCGCATAGCCGACGAATTCCCCCATGGTATTAGTCGAACTGGCGAAGAAGTTCCTCAGCACGATTTCCAAGATGATATGGACGACGATATAGACCAGAAGCAGCGCGGCGATCGCCATCCCTGCCCCTGAACATGCCGCGGAAACGCGGTTGATCGCATGCGAAAGCATGATTGACACCTCAGCAAGGGGTTGCAGGCCGGGGGCGCGCTTTCCTGCGCCCCCGGGGGCCCATCAGGAACCGCGCTTGGCGGCATATTCGTCCAGGATCTTCTGGCCGGCCGGACCCACGGCCGCCAGCCATTCGTCATAGACCTCTTTGCCCGATTGCTTGAGGAAGGCCAGGAACTCCGGCGGGATGTCGGTCACGATGGTCACGCCATGGGCCTGCATCTCCTTGAAGTTCTCGGCCACGCGCAGTTCGAGATCGGCCCAGGCCGCGTCGCTGGCCTTCTGCGCCGCGTCGCGGATGATCTGCTGCTGCTCGGGGGTCAGGGCGTCGTAGACGTCCTTGTTCATGTGGGTCATGTTCAGCGCCATCGAATAGTTCACCGGCGTGAAATGGTCGAGGAACTCCCAGAACTTCGAGCTTGCCCCGCCATCGGCCGAGGTCAGGACCGAGTTGATGCTGCCCGCGGCAAGCTGCGGCACGGTGTCGGCCCAGCTGATCTGCACGGCGGTCGATCCCGCGTTGGTCATGGTTCGCACGCCGCTGGCGTCCCAGCCGCGGATCTTCAACTCCGCCATGTCGCCCTGCGCGGTGACCGGCTTCTTGGCCCAGATCCCCGAGGGCGGCCAGGGCGTCGCCCAGAGCAGGACCTGGTTGTGCTTGGCGAAGACCTCTTCGTAATGCGGCCGGGCGACCTCCCAAAGCAGTTTCGCGTCCGCATTCGACCCGGCGATGAACGGCAGCGACGACAGCAGGAACAGCGGCTCGATGCCCGAAAGCGAGGTGGTGATGGTGTCAGCCATGTCGAGCGCACCGTCGCCCACCGCGTCGAACTGGTCGACCGACTTGTAGCCGATCGACCCGCCATAATGGCCGGTGATCTTGATGTCTCCGCCCGAGGCCTGGTCGACGGCGTCGATGAACACCTTGTCGGCCTGGCCCATGATGGTGGATTCGCCGTACTCATTGGCAAGATCCATGGTGACGCTTTGCGCAAAGGCAGCCCCCGCAAGGGTGGTGAGGGCGAGCGTTGCGCCCAATATGCTGTTTCGCATCATTATCGTTTCCTCTCTGTTGGCGTTATGTCGAAGTCAGGTGTCGTCGATCACGCGACCTTTTCCACGCAATAGTTGCGGGCGACGAATTCCTCGGTCAGCTTTTCCGAAACGATGTCGCGGTGAAGCGCCTCCGGCGCGCGTTCGGCGGGATCGCCGTAGCCGCCGGCGCCGGGCGTCTCGATCACCACCACGGTCTCGTCGGTGACGAAGATCCCCGAGATCTTGGACGGCAGCTCTTCCCTTGCGCCGTCGTCCTTCCTGAGGTGGAAGCTGCCGGCCGCGCCCGGCTTGCCGCCAAAGATGCCCCAGGGCCGGTGACGGAACCGCTCACCCACGCCGTTGAATTCGCACAGGTGGCCGATGGGACGGATGGCGCGGCGGATGCCCATGCCGCCGCGGAACTTGCCCGCACCGCCGGAATCCTGGATCAGCGCGTATTCCTCGACCCGAAGCGGATATTCCAGCTCGATCGCCTCGACAGGCAGGTTGGCGGTGTTGGTGATATGGACCTGCACGCCGTCCTTGCCGTCCTTGGTCGCGCGCGCGCCCATGCCACCGCCCAGCGTTTCCAGATAGACATAGGAGCGGCCGGTCCGCGGGTCGGTGCCCGCAAACACCGCCGAGGTATTGGCGCCGTTCGCCGCGCCCACCACCCGGTCAGGCAGCGCCTCGGCAAAGGCGCCCAGCACCACGTCGACGACGCGCTGGCAAGAGTTGGCGCGCATGGCGACGCCGGCGGGATGCCTGCAGTTGACGAAGCTGCCCGGCTCGGCCTCGATGCCGATCGCGTCGAAAATGCCCTGGTTATTCGGCACCTCGGGGTCGAGCAGCGCCTTCAGCGCATAGCAGACCGCCGATTTCGTGGTGTTCAGCGTCATGTTGAAGTTGCCCGCCACCTGCGGCGACGTGCCGGTGAAATCAAACACCACCTTGTCGCCGCGCTTGCGCACGGTCAGGGCGATCCTGACGTCGAGCGTGCCCAGGCCGTCATCGTCCATGACGTCCTCGAAGCGGTAGTCCCCGTCGGGAATGCCCGAAATCGCCTTGCGCATGCGCAGGTTCGTCCGTGTCACGATCTCGTCGCACAGCGCGACAAGATGGTCGGCGCCGTAGCGCGTCACCATCTCTCCGATGCGCTTCACGCCCAGCTTCACCGCTGCGATCTGGGCGTTCAGGTCGCCCAGCCGCTCGTCGGGCAGCCGCATGTTCAGCAGCATGAAGCGCATGATGTCGTCCTGCAGCCCGCCCTTGCGGAACAGGCGCAGGATCGGGATGCGCAGGCCTTCCTTGTAGATCTCGTTCAGGCCCCCCGACATCGAGCCGACCGATGCCCCGCCGACATCGGCATGGTGGACGATATTGGCCACGAAGCCCAGCAGGCGGTCGCCGTCGAAGATCGGCATCGCCATGTTGATGTCGGGCAGGTGCGAGCCGCCCGCGACATGGGGATCGTTCGCGATGAAGATGTCGCCCGGGGCCAGCGTGTCGGAATACTGGTCCAGGATCAGCCCGATCAGCCCCGACATGGACGCCAGGTGGATCGGCAAGGCATTCTCGGCCTGCACGATCAGCCGGCCGCGGGCATCGGCGATGGCGGTCGAATGGTCGTGACGCTCCTTGATATTGGTCGAGAAGGCGCTGCGCATCAGCGTCAGGAAGCATTCGTCGGCCACCGAGCGCAGGCTGTTCCAGCTGATTTCGATGGTGATGGGATCAAGCGTGACGGGCTCAGCCATTGGTGCGTTCCATGATCATGTTCATCGCGCCGTCAACCCGGACCGTCCAGCCCGGCGGCACGAGGGTTGTGGTGTCGAACTGGGTGATGAGGGACGGCCCATCGATCGAGGCGCCCTCGGCAAGGCCGTCCCGCTGATAGACCGGCGTTGACAGGAAGCCGGTCTCCTCGAACCAGATCTGCTCGTACGAGACCGGGTCGGGACTTCCCTCCGGGCGCGACGCTTCGAGCGTCTGCTTGGAAAATTCCATCGTCGCGCGGATGCGCACGTTGACTACCTCGACCCCGGCATCCGGGTTGAAATGGCCATAGGCTATCTCGTGTTGCTGGAAGAACGTCTGCTTCAGCTCCTCGACCGAGGGAAGTTCGGGCGCGTGGCGTGCCGTGGCAAGCTCGACCGGAAGCTCGTAGTTCTGGCCGATATAGCGCAGGTCCAGGATGACGGTCTGGCTGCGGTTGACGATATAGTCGTCTTCCTCGCCCAGCCATTCCTCGGCGCGGGCGCTCAGCTCCCTTATGGCGGCGTCGATCATCGAGACATCGCCGTCCAGCGGGCAGGGACAGGTGGTCACGTAGTTTTCCTGAAGGTCCGAGACGATCAGCCCTTCGGCGCAAAGGATGCCGGGCGCGCGCGGCACCAGGATGCGGCGCATGGCCAGGATGTCGGCGACATCGGCGGCGTGCAGCCCGCCCGCCCCGCCAAAGCACATCAGCGTGTAGTCGCGCGGATCCTGGCCCTTCTCGATCGAGACGGCGCGGATGGCACGGGCCATGTTCGAGGCGGCGATGCTGACGATGCCATGCGCCGCCTTTTCCAGCGACACGTCCAGCGGCGCCGCGATCTTTGCGATGGCCCCCCGGGCAAGGTCGCTGTCGATCTTGAATCCGTCAGCCAGGCGCGCCGGCAGGCGGCCAAGGACGACGTTGGCATCCGACACCGTCGGCAGGTCGCCGCCGCGGCCATAGCAGGCGGGGCCCGGAACGGCCCCCGCGCTCGTCGGACCGACCTTGAGCAGCCCGTCCGCTCCCAGATGGGCGATCGAGCCGCCGCCCGCGCCGACCGTATGGATGTCGACCGTTGGCAGGCGGATGCGGAAGCCTGCGATGTCGCGCAGGTTCGACTTGCCCACCTTGCCGCCCTGGATCAGGGCAACGTCGGTGCTGGTCCCGCCGATGTCGAGCGTGATGATGTTCTCGATCCGCGACATGGCCGCGGCGGCCTGCGCGCCGACCGCCCCGGCCGCCGGCCCGGACAGCGCCGTGCGCACCGGAAAGCGCGAGGCAAGCTCGATGGACATCAGCCCGCCCGCGGATTGGAAGATCCCCAGCGCCGCCCGCGGCGCCGCCTTGCGGATCGCGGCGCTGAGCCGGTCCATGTAGCGGCTGACCTCGGGTTGCAGGAAGGCATTGATGACGGTGGTCGAGAAGCGCTCGTATTCGCGGAATTCCGGGTGGACCTCGCTCGAGATCGAGACATAGCGGCCGGGATAGGCCTTGCGCAGCGCCGCGGCCAGCCGCTGTTCATGCGCGGGGTTGAGGAACGAGAAGATCAGGCAGACCGCGATGGATTCCACGTCATCCATCGGGCCGAGCTCGGCGATCACCGCCTCGATCTCGGCATCGGTCAAATCGACGATAGCCTCGCCCTGCGGGCCGGTGCGTTCCAGAACCTCGACGCGGTTCTCGCGCTCGACCAGCGGCGGCTGGGCGTCGGTTTGCAGATCGTAGATCGCGGGACGGACCTGGCGGCCGATTTCCAGCAGGTCGCGGAAGCCCCTGGTCGTGACCAACCCCGTCTTCGGCCCCTTGCGCTGCAGCAGGGCATTGGTCGCCACGGTGGTGCCATGCGCGAAGCGCGCGATATCCTCTCCGGCGATGCCGGCCTTCTGCTGCAGCTCAGCCAAGCCGTTCAGAATGGCCTCCGATGGATCATGAGGGGTGGACGGGCGCTTATGCAGGACAGAGCGCCCCGTTGACAGTTGTCGCGCCGAAAAGTCGGTGAAAGTCCCACCGACATCGACTCCGATCACCCAGTTTCCCATCCCGTATTCCCTTGAACTTATTGGACTATGCGCCCCTTGCCACAGCGAGTCGCTAGTGGGCGGCTGCATTTCAGTATGCAAATGGGATTCTGAGTGTCAAATAAATTTCGCCGTTCGGTATGTAAAAAGTATTCTGAAATAGCGGTCTGCCGTTGGAGATCGACCACAGTTTGGCCGAGGATCTGCATGCGAAGGACCGCACAGGCACGCCTTCATTGATCGGGTGCTCTCTCTGCCGAAGGCTTGGACGGACGATCCCTAACAACGCCGCAAGGCCCATGCGCCGGAGCAATCGGCTTTCGGCAGGCGCGAGCACCAAGGGAGGGTGCTTTCATGACTGGGCCAATATCGAACTGGCCGATAGCGATGCTGCGGATTTCGAAGCGGATTTCGGCGAGCGCTGGACCCGAGGTCTGCTGACCGGCGGAACATCGCTGACGGCGACCCGAACGCTACCGGCTTCGTGTCTGATTGGCTCGGGCCTAGATTTCATCGCACCGCTCGAATGTAGGAGCCGGTGAAGCCCAGCTTGACGAGATCGGCATGCATCTGCTTCAGCGTCCGTCGCTGCTTGCGCGACTTGCCGGCTTCCGTCTTCAGCCAACCGGTCAGCTTCTCGGAAAAAGGATCAAGCTTGCTCGGCCGGTCCGGCGTGGCGAACTTCGGCTCGATCGTGCCTTCCGCCAGGTGCTTGGTAATCGTGTTGCGCGACAGGCCGGTGCGCCGCGCGTTCTCGCGGACCGACAGCTTCTGCCGCAAGTGCATGCGTCGAATGATGTTCAAAAGTCTCATGTGGATCATTCCCGTTACCCCCGCCGCTCATTGCTTGGGGAAAGGTTCACATGGCTCAATTCTCAGTGGAAATTACGCCCCTATTGGAGTGAACCCCACGAGCTGGACCACGGGATCCTGAAAAACTGATACACTGAACGGGCCTTGATCGGAGAAAGTTCATGGCATCACGAAGTCCCTACCGTCGGCATTCGACGCCTTTCAAGCTGCAGCTCTGCCAAGACATCCGCGCCAGGGTGATCGGCCGGCGGGATGCGCAGCGCACGCACCAGATCTCCGCCAACCTCATCCACCTGTGGCTGACGCAGTTTGATCGGGGCGAACTGAATGACGAGGAAGCAGAGGCGAGCGTCATCTCCGAGTATGAAGCTCGCATCGCCGCGCTCGAGCGGAAGGTAGGTCAGCTGACGATGGAGCTTGATCTTGTCAGAAAAAACACCGAGGGTGCTGACCGCGAACGGCAGCGAAAGATCCTTTGTGATCAGCGGCCCCCGGGCTGCTCTGTCAGACAGGGGTGCCAAGCCATGAACCTGCCGCGCAGCACCTTCTACTATCGCGCGATGCCCTCTGAGACCGAGCCAACGGACGCGGAAATCATCGCCTTGGTCGAAGACATCCAGGACGAGTTCCCGTGCTACGGCTATCGGCGTGTGACGCATGAGTTGCGCCGCCGAGGGCTCATCGTGAACCACAAGAAAGTGGCGCGGATCATGCGGTTGGCTGGATTGGGTGTAAAACCGCAGCGGCGCTATATGCGCACGACGGACAGCCGTCATGACCAGCCGATCCATCCGAACCTCTATCGAAACAGGATCCCGATCGACCTGACCAGGTCTGGGTGGCGGACTTTACCTACATTCGTGTCGCCCAAGGCCTCTGCTACCTCGCGGTCATCCTCGACGCTTGCAGCCGCAACGTCGTGGCTATGCGCAGTCACAGCGCCTGGACACACCGCTCGCGCTGGCCGCCCTGCAATCAGCCGTCACGAGCAGGAAGCCGCCGCCGGGATGCATTCATCACACGGACAGGGGCTGCCAATACGCATCCCAGCTCTATCGCGATGCCCTGGATGCTGCAGGTTTGCTCGGCTCGATGAGCAGCGTCGGGAATCCCTATCACGCCCAGGCCGAAAGCGTCATGAAGACCCTGAAGGTCGAGGAGGTCTATCTCGCCGGTTACGAAACCTTCGCGGATGTCGCCGGTCGATTGCCAGTCTTCATCGAGCAGGTCTACAATTCCCGAAGACTGCATTCAGCCCTCGGCTACCGTCCGCCCGAGGAATTCGAAACGCTAATCGCCCAGAAGGCGGCTTAGGTCATGTTGACAAATGGCGGAGCCAGAGGCGGATCGACGTGATATCGATGAAGCCAAGGAAGCTTTCGGCGGTCTTGTCGTAGCGGGTGGCGACACGGCGAGCGTTCTTGAGCTTGTTGAAGCACCGCTCGACAAGGTTCCGCAGCCGGTAGAGCCTGCGATCGACAGCGACACGGAGCCTGCGAGACTTGCGCATCGGGACCACCGGCAGGATGCTACGCGCCTCCATGGTTTTGCGAACCTTGTCGGAGTCATAGCCGCGATCGGCCAGCAGGATGCAAGGCTCCGGCAGGTTGTCGTCCATGACCAGATCAAAGCCCAGGTAGTCCGATGTCTGGCCCGGCGTGATGTCCGACCTCATTGGCAGCCCGGCAGCATTGACGCGCAGGTGGACCTTGGTCGTGAAACCACCTCTTGAACGGCCAAAACCCTGTCTTGGAGTCCCCCTTTTGCGCCCGCTGCCTGATGATGGGCGCGGATCACGGTGCTGTCGATCATCTGGAGCGCATCCGGCACGATCCGACTTTCGTTCAGCGCTTCGAGGATCTGCTCCCACAACCCCGCCAGGGTCCAGCGCCGGAACTGGCGGTAGACACTGGACCACTTCCCGAACTCTTCTGGGAGGTCGCGCCAAGGAGAGCCGGTCCGCGCGATCCAGAAAATCCCATCAAGAACAAGGCGGTGATTTGCGGGCTTGCGCCCGTTCGGGGCGCGCACGGCCAGAATGAAGCGCTCATGAAACGCCCATTCCTCGTCCGACATCAGGTCTCGTGCCAAGCTGGTCTCCATTGCAGGTACCAGCTTGAATCACGATCAGGCCACCCTGTGAATCCCTTTTGTCAACACCACCTAGTTCTATGGAACCCCGTGGTCCAGCTCGTGGGGTTCACTCCAATAGGGGCGTAAAATACCACGTATGGCCGGAAGGGTGTGTTGCCGCCAAATCCCCCCTCGGCCTGCCGTGGCTTCCGCTAGAATCCATCGCGCCCGCGGTGGTGTTCATGGCCAGCGACGATGCCAGCATGGTCTCGGGCGCCGCGTACGATGTCACCGAGGGGACAGCCAATAACACCGCCTGAGCTGGAACGTCGGACACGCAATGTGGCTTGATCGGGTACAACCTGCAGGCCGCTGAAAACAATCGTCGATCCAGAACGGTTTCCCTTCATCCCAGCTTCGCTGCCCGGCCTCGCGCTTTTGGGTGCAGGGGGCGTGTGGCCCACTAGGTTCGTCATCGTCGCGCCGCTGGCAGATGAGGCAGTCTGACGAGGTTGTTGGCGGATATCCCGACCGGCCTCGCTATGTGAATCCCTTGTAGGCTTGCCGGAGCGCGGCTTCATGGATCATCCCCGACAGCGTCACCAGGTCGAACACCGGCAGCGCCAGGGCCTGCTGCAAGCTGCAGGCAAAGGGCGGCAGGTCGGTGCATTCCAGCACGATTGCCCGGATCGCCGGATTGCGGGCGACAAGGGCGCGTCCGGCGGCGATGACCTCGGCCTCCACCTTGTCCAGATCCATGTCATTGCGTTCATTGCGCAGGATGACGCTGGCGAATTCCTGCGTGTCCTCCAAGCCCTGGATTTCCAGCGGCACCCCATCCGCCCCGACGCCGGCCAGATGGCGCGCCGTCAAGGCGGCGGCCGAAGCCGTCAGCACACCGACGGGCGCGCGGGTCATCTGCCAGACCAGCGGCACCTGGATCAGCGAAGACAGAAAGACGGGAATGCGTACGGACTCGGCGATTTCGCGCTGGAACAGCGCTAGGAACCCGCAAGAGCCTGTGATCGCGTGGACGCCCTGGCGTTCCAGCCTTTGTGCCGCCTCGATCAACCGTCCGACCATGGCCGGGCTTGGGCGGTTCAGCAGTTCCGGGACGGTGATGCCGTCGAGGATCTCGTAGGCGGTGGTGAACGGCAGGCTGGAGGGATTCTTGATATGCCCCGGCGGCTTCGGGAAATAGCTTTCCAGCGAAAGCACGCCGATGGAAATGCCGCAGATGTTGCGGCCGCCGCGTTGCAAGGTCATGCGGATTTCTCCTGTGGTCCAAGAAGGCGGAAACGGTCGGCGCGGAAGGGGGCCAGATCGACCGAAGGCATTTCGCCGGCCGCGAGTTGGGCGATCAACCGGCCGGTGGGCGCGCCCCCGGACAGGCCGAGATGACTGTGGCCGAAGGCCAGCAGAATGTCGGGGCATCCCGGCATCCGGCCGATCACCGGCAGAGAATCCGGCAAGGACGGGCGGTGGCCCATCCACTCGGTCGCATTTTCGACATTCAGCGCCGGGAAGATCTCTTGGCCCAGAACCGCCAGGTTGCGGGCGCGCCGATGGTCCGGCGCGGCGCGCAGGCCCGCCAGTTCGACGGTTCCCGCGAGGCGCAGGCCGCCTTCCATGGAATTGGCCACCACCATGCGACCGGCCTCCATCAGCGTATTGTTGACCCGCACACCGGAGTCGGGAACGGTCAGATGATAGCCCCGCTCGGTTTCCAGCGGGATGCTCAGCCCAAGCGGCCGCAGCAGCCTCGCTGACCACGCCCCGGCCGCGACAACGACCTTGGCAAAGGCAAACCCGCCTTGCGGAGTTTCGATCTGAATACCGCCGGGGCCGGGACGCAGCCCGGCGACATCGCGCCGCAACACCTGCCCACCTTGGCGGACCACGCGCTCTGCCAGCACGCGCAGAAGCCTTTGCGGATTGACGCTGTGACCCTGCCCGTGGATCACCACCGCCTTGCGATAGCGCGGCGAGACATCGGGTTCCAGTTCGCGCAACGCGCCGGCCCCGACAAGCTCGATATTCGCGCCCCTTTCCCGCCGAAGCCGCAGGCCGAGCGCGTTGAGGTCGGCCTGCGCCTCATCGCGGTAAAGCTGGATATAGACGCAGCGCCGGACCAGGTCCTCGTGCCCGCTGCCGCGCAGCAGGTCTTCGTAAAGATCGACGGTCGGCGCATAGAGGCTGCGCAGCGCGTCGGCCTGTGTCGCGATCCTGCCCGGCCGGCCGGCATGCAGAAAGCGCGCCAGCCAGGGCGCGGCCGCCGGCAGATGGCGCAGCCGGATCGCCATCGGTCCCAACGGGTCCAGCAGCCAGCCTGGGACCGATTTCCACAGCCCCGGCAGGGATTCCGGCACGCAGGACCATGGTGAAAGGTTTCCGGCATTGCCGTATGAGGCCCGCTGGTCGTCGGTTCCGGCCCGGTCCAGGATGGTGACGCGAAAGCCCTTTTCCTGAAGGAAAAGCGCCGCGCAAATGCCAATGATACCGCCGCCGACGACGGCGATGCTTCGTTCGTCCGGTGTCATGTTCATTCCGAATTATGAGTGCTGCCGGAACCGGCCACAAGGCCCCGGGCGCGCGACAGCCGCGCGCCCGATCAGCCGGTCATTTCCGCATTTCGCCGGCCGCTTCGGCCATGATGCCGTAGGTGTCGCGCATATCCGCGACCCATTCGTCGCCGTGGCGGAAATCGACCTCGGCACCGATATTCTCGAAGGCCTTGACGACCTGGGGGTCCTGCATCGCCTGCGCGCTGGCCTCGACCAGCTTGTCCACCACCTCTTGCGGCACGCCCTTGGGGGCGAAGATGCCCGACCAGCCTTCGAAATCACCCTTGATGCCGAAATCGGCAAAGCTGGGCACGCCGGGGTATTGGTCTGATTTCTTGTTCACGGCCAGCAGGCGGGCGCTGCCCGACTTCAAATGCGGCTCGAAGGCGGGAGGAAAGGATACGGCGGAATCGATGTGGCCGCCGATCAGCGAGACCATCGACTCGGCGGTGGTATTGGCGTGCACATAGTCGACCGTATAGCCCGCTTGCCGCGCGACGATGCCGGCAAGGATCGTCCCGGACGAGGCCGCGCCCCAGGAGCCTTGCGTCAACCGCTTGTCCTTGGCCCCCTGCACGAATGCCTCGAAGCTGCCATAGGGGCTGTCTTTGGCGACGAGGATACCCAGCGGAACCGCCGACAGTTTCACCACCGGGGTAAAGCTGTCGAAGTCATAGGACACCTCGCTGAAATTGGGCGTGACCTGCACATTGCTCAGCCCGGCGTTCACCAGCGTATAGCCGTCGGGCTTGGCGTTCACGACCTCGGTCGTGCCGATGACCCCGGTTCCGCCGGCCTTGTTGACCACGGCGACGGGCACGCCGAGGATTTTTTCGACCGCATCGGCCCAGACCCGGGTGGTCAGGTCGGAATCGCCGCCCGCGCCCCAGGGCACGATCACCCGGATGGGCTTGTCGGGAAACTCGGCCGCGGCCGGCAACGCCAGGGCGACGGTGCCGATGGCGGCAAGAAGGGCAAGCTGCTTTTTCACTCTTGATACTCCTGTTGGAAGGGGTGTCGACCGGCCGGGACCGGCTATTGGCTTGCCGCGAGGGCGCGCAGGCGCGTCTTGCGGTTCATGCGGATCGCCGACCAGACCGACAGCGCGGCAAGGGCGATGAAGCCCCAGCCGATGGGCGAGCCCAGCAGCCGCAGATAGTCGCCGCCGACGATGGACACCGCCTGGTCGAGGTTCTGCTCGAAGATCGGCATCAGGATGAAGCCGATGATGAAGGCGGCGGGGTTCAGCCCGACAAGCCGCATCCCGTAGCCCAGGACGGTAAAGACCAGCAGGATCAGGATGTCGTTCAGGCTTTGGTTGGTGGTGAAGGCGCCGATCACGGCAAAGGCGAAGACGCAGGGGAAGATGAAACAGGTCCTGACCGAGGCCACCCTCATCCAGAACCGGAAGCCGAAGCGCGCGATCACCAGCAGGAGCAGGTCCACCATCAGGAAGCCGGCGAAGATGGCGTAGATGGTGTCGGTATGCTCGTAGAAGATCGTCGGTCCCGGGGTGATGCCGTGGATCAGGAAGGCCCCCATCAGCAGCGCGGTCACGTCGTCGCCGGGAATGCTGAGCGTCAGCATCGGGATCATGCTCGACCCGCAGACGGCGTTGTTCGAGGATTCCGCCGCCGCGATCCCGTGCAGCGAGCCCTTGCCGAAGCTTTCCGGTTCCTTGGACGCGCGCTTGGCCTCGCCATAGGCCAGGAAGGCGGCGGCGCTCGACCCCAGACCCGGCAGGGCGCCGACCACGGTCCCGATGCCGGTCGACTTCAGGATCGTCCCGAAGACCGAGCGGTATTCGCGAAAGCTGAGCCGGTTGTCGGCGGGATCGGGCGAATGCCTCAGGACCAGCTCGTGCTGCGGGGTCTTGCGGCGGCGGACGCCCTCGACCACCTCGGGCATGACCAGGACCCCGATCAGCAGCGGCAGGAAGGTGAAGCCGCTCAGCAGCTCGGGAATTCCGAAGGTCAGGCGCGCCGCCCCCGTCACCGCCGACATGCCGACCATGGCGAAGAGCATCCCCAGGCAGCAGGACAAAAGCCCCCGCGGCACCGATTCCCCGGTCATCGAGCCGACGACCGTGAAGGCAAAGACCAGCAGCCAGACCTTTTCGATCGGCCCCGCCTGCAGGGACAGCAGCGAGATCGGCGCGGCCACGAAGATCAGCACCAGCGTCGCCAGCACCTCGCCGGTGACCGAGGCGTAAAGCGCAAGGCACAGCGCCTTGCCCGCCTTGCCGGCCCGCGCCAGCGCATGCCCGTCGAGCGAGGTCAGGAAGGACGCGGCAGCGCCCGGCGTATTGATCAGGATCGCCGAGATCGAGCCGCCATAGATCCCCGCCTTGTAGACCGCCAGCAGGGTCACGATGCCCACCACCGGATCGAAATAGAAGGTCAGGGGCAACATGATCGCGATGGCCATGATCCCGGAAATGCCGGGGATGGCGCCGAAGACGATGCCGACGCAGACCCCCAGCGCGATGCCCAGCATCGGCGCGGGCGCCAGGACCGCGGTGAAGCCGCCGATGATATTGCTCAGCATGGCGATCTCACAGCGACCATTCGGGCAGATAGACCCGGATCAGCTCGCGGCAGCCGTAGAAGGTGACGACCGGGACGGCGATGGAGATCGCCGCCATCGCCAGCCACGACCGGCCGCCGAGCAGGACGGCGATGGCGAACATCGCGGCCGAGGTGGCGACGACGAAGCCGAGCGTGGGCAGAAGCCACCAGTAGGCGGCGAAGATGCCGACATAGATCAGCACGCCGCCCAGCCCCTCGGTCGCGATCGTTTCCTGCGGCGCCAGCGGGCTTTGCGCGATGATCTGCCGCAAGGACGCAATCGCGATCATGGCCGCGAAGATCAGGATGAGCCCCGCCACGACGCGCGGCATGAACATCGAACCGAGCTGCGTCTCGACGCCGCCCTGAGCCAGCCCCTCGCGCGTCAGGATCAGGATGGCGGCGGCGATCAGGACCGAACCCAGCACGACATCGACGTAACGCCGGTTCATGGCTGCCTCCGCGACCGACCGATACGCGTCCCCCGGCCCGGCCCGCGATCTGCCGGGCCGGGCATCCATCTCTTCATAGTCATCGTCTTTCGGCGGAACAAAGCTGCCTCCTTGTCGCTGAGACGCCGGTTCATCCCCGCGCCTGTCTTGTTGCCGCAGGATAGGTCGTAAAAATCCATAAAGTCGAATTTGAAAATTCTTCATAGTTAAAATGTTTTCTTATAGCCTGGGTGCAATCACTGGAGGTAGCGATGAATAGCAAGCAACTTGTCGTCTTTCGCGAGGTCATGCGGACCGGCTCGTTCTCCGAGGCGTCGCGCATTCTGCACCGCACCCAGCCTGCGGTCAGCGCGATGATCGCCAGCCTGGAAGCGGAGCTGGGCTACAAGCTGTTCCTGCGGCACTCGGGCCGGCTGACCCCGGTGCCCGAGGCCCATTACCTGTTCGAGGAGGCGAACGAAATTCTGGAACGGCTGCGCAACGTCGAGCAGAACATGACCCGCATCGGCAATCTCGAACAGGGCGAACTGCGGGTCGTCTGTATGCCCGGCCCTTCTGTGATCCTGGTCCCGCAGCTTGTGACGCGCTTTCTCAAGCAGAGACGGGACGTGCGCCTTACACTTTTGACGCGCAGTTCCCTGCAGGTGCGGCATCTGGTCGCCACCCAGAAATTCGACCTCGGCCTCGCCGATCTGAGCGGTCAGGCGGCGGAAGATTCGAACCTGCTGCGGTTCGAGCCCGTGACTTACGAATGCGTGTGTGCGCTGCCGCAGGACGATCCGCTGGCGTCGCGCCCAGTCATCACGCCGCAGGACCTGAAGGAGCGCGACATCGCGGCGCTGTTTGCCACCCATTCCACCTACAGCCGCACGGCCGAAGCCTTCGCGTCACAAGACGTGCCGTTCTGTCCTCGATTCGAAACGCAATATTTTTATCCTCTGCTCTCCTTCGTCGAAGCCGGGCTGGCCTGTGCAATCATCGACCCGCTGAGTGCGGAAAGCTATCGGCTATCGCGCGGAGATGCAGGAAAAGTGACATTCCGTCCGTTTCAGCCGGTCGTCCCCTTCACCGCTGCCATCGTCATGCCGCAGCATCGCCCCTTGTCCAAGCTTGCCGAATCCTTTGCAGAGATCCTGCGCGACGATCTTGATGCCCACCAACGACGATACTCGGAACTGAACTATGGCTGACGGCACGGAGTAAATATATCCAGAGCATTTCTGACGGCCTTTGCCGCACAGGACTAGGTGTTCAGTCCCGGCATCTGGTGGATCGGATCGACGATGAATCTGTCCGGCTCTGAAGTCCAGACTTTGCAGATGTATTCGTAGGGCGTGAGACCGCTGAGCGTCTTCAGCCTGCGAGCGAAGTTGTAGGCAGCCATGAAGTCCATGAGATGTGTGCGGAGTTGGTCGTGGGTGTCGTAGTGGAAGCGTTTGACGGTAGCCTCCTTGATCGTTCGGTTCATCCGCTCGACCTGGCCATTGGTCCAAGGATGGTTGGGCTTGGTAAGCCTGTGCTCGATCCCGTTGGCTTCGCAAATCATGTCGAAGCGCATCGGCCGGGAGTAGGCAGTGTTTCGGTTCCTGGGCTGCTCGGCAAACTGGATGCCGTTGTCCGTCAGGATCGTGTGGATGCGATAGGGCACGGCTTCCAGTAGATGCTCCAGGAACTCCCAAGCGGTCTTCCTGTCAGCCTTTTCGACGAGTTGGGTGACCGCGAACTTGCTCGTTCGGTCGATGGCCACGAAGAGATAGAGCTTGCCCTCGGCCGTCTGCACTTCGGCGATATCCATGTGGAAGAAACCGATGGGATAGCGCTTGAACCGCTGACGCTTCGGCTTGTCGCCGCCGATCTCAGGCAGGCGCGAGATGCCGTGCCGCTGAAGGCACCGATGCAGCGCTGACCGTGTCAGGTGAGGGATCGAAGGCTGTAGAGCATAGAGACAGTCGTCCAGCGGCAAGAGCGTGTGACGCCGAAAGGCAACGACCATTGCTTCCTCAGCCTCGCTGAGCACGGAGGATCGGGGCTCCTTGGGCCCAGTCTTCAAATCCTCGACCGTCTCGCGGTTACGCCATTTCGCCACGGTCTTCGGATTGATCCCAAACTCCTGGCTCAGTGCCGCGATCGAAGCTTGCGATCGCTGTATTGCTGCTCGAATGGCGTGCGTGGTCGTGGCGCAGCCGTGACGAACTTGTCCCATAGTGCTTCCTTCCATTCCGACGAATGGATCGCACCATCAAACCGTGGGATCAAACA
>LN899544.1_pt6 | contig 86437 bp, 86 predicted proteins | sample 1252501 | NCBI scaffold set LN899544.1 | reverse complement strand
GCCGTTGTCCGTCAGGATCGTGTGGATGCGATAGGGCACGGCTTCCAGTAGATGCTCCAGGAACTCCCAAGCGGTCTTCCTGTCAGCCTTTTCGACGAGTTGGGTGACCGCGAACTTGCTCGTTCGGTCGATGGCCACGAAGAGATAGAGCTTGCCCTCGGCCGTCTGCACTTCGGCGATATCCATGTGGAAGAAACCGATGGGATAGCGCTTGAACCGCTGACGCTTCGGCTTGTCGCCGCCGATCTCAGGCAGGCGCGAGATGCCGTGCCGCTGAAGGCACCGATGCAGCGCTGACCGTGTCAGGTGAGGGATCGAAGGCTGTAGAGCATAGAGACAGTCGTCCAGCGGCAAGAGCGTGTGACGCCGAAAGGCAACGACCATTGCTTCCTCAGCCTCGCTGAGCACGGAGGATCGGGGCTCCTTGGGCCCAGTCTTCAAATCCTCGACCGTCTCGCGGTTACGCCATTTCGCCACGGTCTTCGGATTGATCCCAAACTCCTGGCTCAGTGCCGCGATCGAAGCTTGCGATCGCTGTATTGCTGCTCGAATGGCGTGCGTGGTCGTGGCGCAGCCGTGACGAACTTGTCCCATAGTGCTTCCTTCCATTCCGACGAATGGATCGCACCATCAAACCGTGGGATCAAACACCTAGGGCTGCTGACCCAGACCATCACCGAGCTGGGACCGGACGGAGCGGCCCGGCGTTCGACATGCCGAAAACCCCGCCATGGCGCTGGAGTGCCCCCACTGAAGTGGTCCACCCACTGGGATAGAAATATCCTGTTCAGGAGGACCATCAGATGGCAGGCAAGCGAGACAAACCGGAAGACATCGTTCTGAAGCTTCGACAGATTGAAGTGCTTCATGGACAGGGAATGGCAATTTCCGACGCGGTGCGGCAGATCGGCGTGACCGAGCCGACGTATTATCGCTGGCGCAAGCAGTATGGCGGCATGAACCGGGATCAGCTGAAGCGTCTCAAGGAGCTTGAGGCGGAGAACCAGCGGTTGCGGCGCGCGGTGTCAGATCTGACCTTGGACAAGATGATCCTGAGCGAGGCTGCACGGGGAAACTTCTAAGCCCTTCGCGCCGTCGCCAGTGCATTGACCATGTGCGGCAGGCGCTCGGCATATCCGAGCGCCGCGCCTGCCGCATCCTCGGGCAGCACCGCTCGACGCAACGCAAGGTTCCTTGCGGCGCCCCGGACGAAGAACGGCTGACGGAAGACATCATCACGCTCGCTCGCACCTACGGGCGATATGGCTATCGGATGATCACCGGATTGCTGAACAACGCCGGTTGGCATGTAAATCATAAACGCGTGGAACGGATATGGCGGCGTGAAGGGCTGAAGGTCCCGCAAAAGCAGGCAAAGAAGGGTCGGCTCTGGTTGAACGACGGGTCCTGCGTCCGTCTCCGGCCGGAGCACCCGAACCACGTCTGGTCCTATGATTTCGTTCAGGACCGGACACATGACGGACGGCTGTTTCGGACGCTCAATATCATCGACGAATTCACGAAGGAGGCGCTGGTGATCCGTGTAAACCGCAGGCTCAATTCCACCGACGTAATCGACGCCCTGACGGATCTGTTCATCTTGCGTGGCCCGCCTGCGTTCATAAGGTCCGACAATGGCGCGGAATTCATTGCCAAGAAGGTGCAGGGCTGGATCGGCGCAGTTGGTGCCAAGACCGCGTTCATCGAGCCGGGTTCACCCTGGGAGAACGGGTATTGCGAGAGATTCAACGCTCGATTCCGCGACGAACTCCTGGATGCAGAAGTCTTCTATTCGCTCAGGGAGGCCCAGATCCTCATCGAGCGATGGCGCCGCCACTACAACACTGTCAGGCCGCACAGCTCCCTGGGATACCGCCCACCCGCACCGGAAGCCGTCATCCCAATAGACCAGCGGCCGACGATGCACTAACAATCAACCCGGACCACTCGGTGGGGGCAGTCCAGGCGTCTCGAACCAGTCTGCCATGAAGTCCCCCGCGCGATTCACGCTTCCTACCATATATCGGAAGTCAAGACCCGGATACCCCAAAGGCTTGAGGTAAGGCCCGGTCAGACCTCTTCGCCCCTCAGCACGGTGCCGGGAAGCGTTTACGGTGCCTATGCTGTACTTGGGGACCTCGCACCGTGCGGCGGTATCGCCTAAGTGCTTGATTTTCTTGGCTCCGGCGGTAGGGATCGAACCTACGACCAATTGATTAACAGTCAACTGCTCTACCGCTGAGCTACGCCGGAACACGGGGCGGTGTATAGCCTCGCCTCTCGGAGGCGTCCAGAGGCATTCGCGGATTTTTTGCATCTTCGCGAAAAATCCGCGACTTCTGCGCGACCCAAAGGATCAATCCGCGGAAAACACTGAATTCGCGGCGATTTGGCCGGGAGTCGAGACCGCGCCAAGCTCGGAAAGCGCGATCAGATGCGCCAGGACATTGCGTGTCGCCGCCGGAATCAGCGCCGGCGCCACGTCGTAGATTCGCCGCGCCAGCGCCGTCGCATCGGCCGGACCCTCGCGCAGGGCGGCGAGGATCTGCGCCGTGCGCAGGCGGCGGTGCGCCGCGAGCTCGGCCAGCCGCGCGGGCGGGTCGGCGACCGCCGTGCCATGCGCGGGCAGAAGCTCAGCCGCGCCCAGTTGGTCCAGCCGCGACAGGGTGCGGAAATAGTCGCCCAGGTCGCCGTCCGGGGGCGAGATCAGCGTCGAGGACCAGCCCATCACCACGTCGCCGCAAAACACCCGGGCGCCGTCCTGAAAGCTCAGGTGACCAGCGAAATGGCCGGGCGTGTGCAGCGCCACCAGCCGCCATTCGTCGCTTTCCACCACCGCGCCGTCGGCCAGCGCCACATCGGGGGCAAAGTCGCGGTCCAGCCCCTCGCCGCCGGCGATGCCGCCCTCGGCCGCCAGGCGCTGCATCACGGCCGAACGTCCGGCCTCGGCGGGACCGAAGCCCAGGATCGGCGCTCCGGTTGCCTGCGAAAGCGCCCGTGCGCCGCCGGAATGGTCCAGATGCGCATGGGTCACGAAGATATGGCTGATCCGCCCGCCGGCCGCGGCCAGGATCGCCGCGCGATGCGCGGGCAGGTCGGGGCCGGGGTCGATCACCGCGACCTGGTCGCGGCCCAGCAGAAAGGTGTTGGTGCCCGGACCGGTCAGCGGAGAGGGATTGTCGGCGGCAATGATCCGCAGGTCTTTCGTGGCGTGTGTCATGCCGCTAACCTAGACGCGGGTCGGCCGGCTTTCCAAGGCCGCAATGAGGCGAAGGACGATGAATTTCGACTGGCTGAAGCGTTTCATGCCGCGCGGGCTCTACGGCCGCGCCGCGCTGATCCTGTTCCTGCCGGTGGTGGTGGTCACGGTCGTCGTCACCGTCATGTTCCTGCAGCGCCATTTCGAGGACGTGACCCGGCAGATGACCAGCGGCATGACCGGCGAGATCGGCCTGGTCGCGGCGCGGATCGAGGCGGCGCCGGACCTGGCGGCGGCGCGCGCCTCGGCCGACGCCGTCGCGGGACCGCTGGGGCTGGCGCTGACCCTGCCGGCGCCGGCGGCAGAGGGCGACCGGCATGCCTTCTATGATCTTTCGGGGCGCATCGTCATCGCCGAACTGCATGCGCGCGTGCCCGCCGTCGAGGCGGTGGACCTGAGCCAGCGCCGCGAGGTGCGGGTGACGCTGCGGGGCGGCAAGGGCGATTACCTGCTGGTGTTTCCGCGTGCCCGGGTCAGCGCCTCGAATCCGCATCAGCTGCTGGTGCTGATGGTCGGCACCTCGCTCTTGATGACCGCCATCGCGACGATCTTCCTGCGCAACCAGTTGCGGCCGATCCGGCGCCTCGCGCGCGCGGCCGAGGAATATGGCAAGGGCCGCATCATCCCCTATCGCCCGGCCGGGGCCAGCGAGATCCGCAGCGCCGGCACCGCCTTCCTGGAGATGCGCGCCCGCATCGAGCGCCAGAACGAGCAGCGCAAGCAGATGCTCTCGGGCGTCAGCCACGACCTGAGGACGCCCTTGACCCGGCTGCGGCTGGGGCTGTCGATGCTGTCGCCCGACTATCCGCCCGAGCAGGGCGAGATCGCGGCGCTGGAAGGCGACGTGGCGGCGATGGGCACCATGGTTGACGCCTTCCTGGACCATGCCCGCGACGCGGCCCAGGACGCGCCGCCGCAGTCGGAACCGGCGCTGGACTTCCTGCGCGGGATCGTGGCGGATGCGCAGCGCGGCGGTCAGGACGTGCGGCTGCACGCGCTGGCTGGCGACGAATCCGGCCGCGCCACCTTCAGCCGCGACAGCCTGCGCCGCGCCATCGAGAACCTGATCGGCAATGCCGTGCGCTATGGCGAGCGGGCCGAGGTCGATGCCGCGCTGGGGCCGAGCTATTTCCGCATCTCGGTCGAGGACGACGGGCCCGGCATCCCGCCCGAAAAGCGTGAGGAGGCTTTGAAGCCCTTTACCCGGCTCGACCCGTCCCGCAACCAGAACCAGGGCCAGGGCGTCGGCCTGGGCCTCGCCATCGCCGCCGACATTGCCCGCGCCCATGGCGGGCAATTGCGGCTGGGCGAGGGCGAGCGGCTGGGCGGCTTGCGGGCCGAGATCGTCATTCCGCGCTGAGCGGCGCGGTTGCGGGATGCCCCGCCGCGGGCTAAGCCTGTCGCAAGGACATAAGACAGAAGGGATTCCGCGATGCGGGCATTCGTATTTCCGGGGCAGGGCGCCCAGGTCGTCGGCATGGGGCGCGAGCTGGCCGAGGCCTATCCGGCGGCGCGCGCGGTCTTTGCCGAGGTGGACGAGGCGCTGGGCGAGAACCTGTCGGAGCTGATCTGGAACGGTGATAGCGAGACCCTGACCCTGACCCAGAACGCCCAGCCGGCGCTGATGGCGACCTCGCTGGCGGCATTCCGCGCGCTGGAAGCCGAGGGTTTCGGCATCCAGGACGCGGATTTCGTCGCCGGCCACTCGCTTGGCGAATATTCGGCGCTTTGCGCGGCGGGGGCGCTGAGCCTCGCGGATACCGCGCGGCTTTTGCGCCTGCGCGGCCAGGCCATGCAGGAGGCGGTGCCGGTCGGGCAGGGCGCCATGGCGGCGATCCTGGGGCTGGACTTCGCCACCGTCGACCAGATCGCGCGCGACGCGGCCGAGGGCGAAGTCTGCCAGGCCGCCAATGACAACGACCCCGCGCAGGTGGTGATCTCGGGCCACAAAGCGGCGGTGGAGCGGGCGGCGACCCTGGCCAAGGAGCGCGGCGCCAAGCGGGCGCTGATGCTGCCGGTCTCGGCCCCGTTCCACTCGGCGCTGATGCAGCCGGCGGCGGCGGTGATGGCCGAGGCGCTGGCGGCGGTCGAGATCGTGGCCCCCGCCGTGCCGCTGGTCGCCAATGTCCGCGCCGAGCCGGTGACCGAGCCCGGCGCCATCCGCCGGCTGCTGGTCGAGCAGGTGACGGGATCGGTGCGCTGGCGCGAGTCGGTCGAATTCCTGGCCGGGGCTGGCGTGACCGAGTTCTGGGAGATCGGCGCCGGCAAGGCGCTGTCGGGGATGATCAAGCGCGTCGCCAAGGAGGCGGTGGTGCGGAATGTCGGCGTGCCGGGCGATATCGCGGCGCTGAAAGCATAAGGGGGCTCTGCCCCCATCCCTGCGGGATTCCCCCGGAGTATTTGGAAAACGGAGAAGAGCTTGATGTTTGATCTGACGGGCAGGAATGCGCTGGTGACCGGGGCTTCGGGCGGGATCGGCGGCGCGGTGGCCGAGGCGCTGCATGCCGCCGGCGCCACGGTGGCGCTGTCGGGCACGCGCGAGGCGCCGCTGCGCGAGCTGGCCGAGAAGCTGGGATCGCGGGCGCATGTCGTGACCGCGAACCTGTCGGATGCCGCCGCCGTCGAGGCGCTGCCCAAGGCTGCGTCCGAGGCCATGGGCTCGGTCGACGTGCTGGTCAACAATGCCGGCATCACCCGCGACAACCTGTTCATGCGCATGTCGGACGAGGAATGGGCGCAGGTGATCGAGGTGAACCTGACCTCGAGCTTTCGGCTGTGCCGGGCGGTGCTGCGCGGCATGATGAAGGCGCGCTGGGGCCGGATCGTGAACATCGGCTCGGTCGTCGGCGCCACCGGCAATCCGGGGCAGGGCAATTATGCCGCCGCCAAGGCGGGCCTCGTGGGCATGTCGAAGAGCCTGGCCTATGAGGTCGCCTCGCGCGGGATCACCGTCAATTGCGTGGCGCCGGGCTTCATCGAGACGGCGATGACCGACAAGCTGAACGACGAGCAGAAGGGCCGCATCCTGACCCAGATTCCGGCCGGGCGCATGGGTTCCGCGCAGGAGATCGCGGCGGCGGTGCTGTATCTGGCAAGCCCCGAGGCGGGCTATGTCACCGGCGCGACCCTGCATGTCAACGGCGGCATGGCGATGCTTTGATCGTGGTTTATGCGGGTTGCAAGATCACGTCTCCGTGCTATATCCCGCACACAAGGCTGCAGGGGAACCGCCCTGGGCTGCGCCCGGCCATAGGCCGGACCATTTCTGGGCGGATGCCCGCGAAAACGAGGAAGAGACATGAGCGATATCGCTGATCGCGTGAAGAAAATCGTCGTCGAGCACCTGGGTGTCGATGAGGACAAGGTGACCGAGACCGCCTCGTTCATCGACGATCTCGGCGCCGACTCGCTGGACACCGTGGAACTGGTCATGGCGTTCGAAGAGGAATTCGGCATCGAGATCCCGGATGATGCCGCCGAGACCATCCAGACCTTCGGCGATGCCGTGAAGTTCATTCAGGGCGCGGTCTGATCCCTTCCGGGGACTGGTTCCAGGGGCGGTGCTTCCGATGCGGAAGCGCCGCCTTTTCTTTTTGTTTTCGCGGAACTGCCGGCATCTTCCGCCCGTTTAGGCGGCGAACCTGAAGAAAGGAGAGTGCCTCATGGCAGTCAACATCCAGGGTCTCAGCGACAATGCCCGCAAGACCGCCATCGCCGAACTGAACGCGCGCCTTGCCGATGCCGTGGCGCTGTCGGCCGCGATCAAGCAGGCGCATTGGAACGTCAAGGGCCGCAACTTCATCGCCGTGCATGAGCTGTTCGACACCGTCTTTGCCAATCTGCAGGTGCATGTCGACACCATGGCCGAGCGCGTGCAGGTGCTGGACGGCGTCGCCGTCGGCACGGTCGAGAAAGGTGGCCAAGGCCAGCACCCTGAAGGAATATCCGACCGACCTGACCAAGGCCGAGGACCATATCAAGGCGGTCTGCGAGCGGATGCGCGATTACGGCAAGAAGGTGCGCGAGGCCATCGACACCACCGACGAGGCCGGCGACGCCGATACCGCCGATCTGTTCACTGCCGCCTCGCGCACGGCGGACAAGGACCTGTGGTTCATGGAAAGCCACCTGGAATAGGCGCCGCGCCAGAGGCGGAAAGACGGGGCCGGCTTCGGCCCCGTTTCGGTTTTCACTTCGGCATCGGCGCGGTGATGCCCTCGACATAGAAGTTCATGCCGCGCAGGTCCTCGTCGCTGGCCGTCTGGCCCTCGGCCAGCCAGTCGCTGCCGTCCTGCTTCTTCAGCGGGCCGGTGAAGGGGTGGTATTCGCCCGAGGCGATCTTCGCCTTCAGCGCCTCGGCCTCGGCCTTGACCTCGGCAGGGACGGCCTCGGTGATCTCGCCGATCTCGACCTCGCCCTCGCCGATGCCCAGCCAGACCGAATGCGACGTCCAGGTCCCGCCCAGCACCGCGCCGACGCGCTTGATGTAATAGGGCGCCCAGTTGTCGATGATCGACGAGACGCGCGGCGTCGGCTTGAAGGCCGCCATGTCGCTGGCCTGGCCGAAGCCGATGGCGCCGGCCTCCTGCGCCTTGGCGAGCGGCGCGGTCGAGTCGGTGTGCTGCAGGATCACGTCCACCCCCTCGGCGATCAGGGCGGCGGCGGCATCGGCCTCTTTCGCCGGGTCGAACCAGGTATAGGCCCAGACCACCTTCATCTCGACATCGGGGTTCACCTTCTTGGCGTGCAGGTAGGAACTGTTGATGCCCTGCACGACCTCGGGGATCGGGAACGAGCCGATATAGCCGATCTTGTTCGACTTGGTCATGCGCCCGGCGATGGTGCCCATGACGGCGCGGCCCTCGTAGAAGCGGGCGTCATAGGTCGCCAGGTTCTCGGCGGTCTTGTAGCCGGTGGCGTGCTCGAACTTCACGTCGGGGAATTTCTTCGCCACGTTCACCGTCGCGTCCATGAAGCCGAAGCTGGTGGTGAAGATCAGCTTGTGGCCCGACAGCGCCAACTGGGTGATGGCGCGCTCGGCATCGGCGCCCTCGGGGACCGATTCGATGAAGGTGGTCTCGACGCGGTCGCCGTATTTTTCCAGCACCGCCTTGCGGGCGAGGTCATGCTGGAAGGTCCAGCCGCCGTCGCCGACCGGGCCGACATAGATGAAGCCGACCTTCAGCTTTTCCCCATGGGCAAGGGCGGGCAGGGCCGAGGCGGCGACCAGCGCGGCGGCGCTGCCAAGAAGGGTTCTGCGTTTCATCCGGGTCTCCTGAAAAAGGCGCTAGCGCAGCGCGTGGAAGGACCGCCCGAGCGAGCCAGGGGCAGATCCCCCGCCCGAGCGGCCGAATTTCTGCCGGGCCGAGATCAGCACCAGCACGAGGATCGTGGCGAGATAGGGCGCCATGCTGAGCAGTTGCACCGGCACCGCGACCCCGGCCGCCTGCAGGCGCAGCTGCAGCACGGTGACGCCGCCGAAGAGCCAGGCCCCGGCCAGGACGCCCCAGGGGTTCCATTGCGCAAAGACCACGATGGCGAGCGCGATCCAGCCGGCGCCGGCCGTCATGCCCTCGGTCCATTGCAGCACGGTGGCGATCGAGACATAGGCCCCGCCCATCCCCGCCATGGCGCCGCCGAAGGCGATGGCCAGGATGCGGACGCGGCGCACCGGATAGCCAAGCGCATGGGCGGCATCGTGGTTTTCGCCCACCGCGCGCAGGATCAGACCGGGGCGGGTACGGGTGAGGCCCCACCACACCGCCGGCACCAGCGCGAGGCCCAGCCAGATCATGCCGTTCAATCCCAGCGGCCCGGCCATCATCGCCGGCGCCTTTACGCCTTCGTAGGGCTTGCCGAACATCGCGGTCAGGCCCAGGCCGAACAGCACCAGCGCGAGGCCGGTCGCGACCTGGTTCGACAGCAGGTATTGCGTCATCACCGCGAACAGCATCGACAGCGCCGCGCCGGCCAGCGCCGCCACGGCAAAGCCGACCGCCGGACTGCCGGTGGCATGGGCGGCGGCGAAACCGGCCAGCGCGCCGCCGATCATCATGCCCTCGACGCCCAGGTTCAGCACGCCGGCGCGCTCGACGACCAACTCGCCCAGGGCCGCGAACAGGATCGGCGTCGCGGCGCCCATCAGCAGGATCAGGACGGTCATCATGCGCGCCTCCGGATGCGATAGCGGGTCAGGATGTCGAAACCCAGCAGGAAGAACAGCAGCATGCCCTGGAACACCTGCACCGTGGCGGCGGGCAGGTTCAGCATCATCTGCGCCAGTTCGCCGCCGATATAGGTAAGCGCCATCAGCAGCCCGGCCAGCAGGATGCCCAGGGGGTGCAGCCGGCCCAGGAAGGCCACGATGATCGCGGTGAAACCATAGCCCGAGCCGAAGCTCTCGGTGATCTGGCCCGCCGGCCCCGCGACCTCGAACAGGCCCGCCAGGCCGGCCAGTGCGCCCGAGACGCCCAGGCACAGCGCCACCAGCCGCTCGGGGCGCACGCCGGCGAAGCGCGCGGCGCGCGGCGCGGCGCCGGCGGTGCGGATCTGGAAGCCCAGGATATGGCGCGACATGACGAACCAGGTCAGCGCCAGCGCCACCCCGGCCGCGACCACGCCCCAATGCAGGCCGCTGCCCGCGATCAGCTCGGGGTTCGCGGCGGCCTCGTATTGCTGCAGGTTGCGCGAGCCGGGGAAGTTGAAGCCCTCGGGGTTCTTCATCGGGCCGAAGGCCATCCAGGCGGCGATCTTCTGCGCCACATAGACCAGCATCAGCGAGACGAGGATTTCCGAGGCGCCGAACCAGTTCCTCAGCAGCGCCGGGATCATGCCCCAGGCCCAGCCGCCCGCCGCGCCGGCGAGGATCATCGCCGGAAAGATCCAGAAGGCGTCCAGCGGATAGGCCGCCAGCGCCACGGCCGCGCCGCAGATCGCGCCGATGATGTATTGCCCCTCGGCGCCGATGTTCCAGATCCCGGCGCGGAACCCCAGCGCCAGCCCGCAGGCGATCAGGATCAGCGGCCCGGCCTTGACCAGCAGCTGCGGCCGCGAATAGCCGCTCGCGGGGCCGAACAGCGGATCCCAGAAGATGGTGCGGATCGCGGCCAGCGGGTCGAAGCCCATGGCGGCGAACAGGATGCCGCCGACCAGCATGGTGGCCAGCACGGCCAGCACGGGCGTGGCGATCTGCCAGCCCAGGGACGCGCTGGCGCGCGGCTCAAGCCGGAACATGCGCCACCTCCATGCCATGCGCCCCGCCCAGCATCAGCCCGATCTCCTCGAGGCTCAGGCCCTCGGTCGGGCGCGGTGCCGACAGCCGGCCCTCGTTCAGGGCGCAGAAGCGGTCGGACAGTTCCAGCAGTTCGTCCAGGTCCTGCGAGATGACGATTACCCCGGCCTCGTTGCCGGCCAGGTCCAGAAGCGCCTGCCGGACCTGCGCGGCCGCGCCGGCATCGACGCCCCAGGTCGGCTGGTTGACGACCAGCACGCGCGGCTTGCCCAGGACCTCGCGGCCGATGACGAATTTCTGCAGGTTCCCGCCCGACAGCGCCCCGGCGGCGGTGCCGGGGCCGGGGGTGCGGACGTCGAAGGCCCGGATCACGGCTTCGGCAAAGCGCCGCGCCGCGCCGTGGTCGACCAGCCCGTGCCGCACCAGGCCCTGCCGCGCGCCGGCGGTCAAGAGCGTGTTCTCGGCCAGCGAGAATTCGGGCACGGCGGCATGGCCCAGCCGGTCCTCGGGCGCGGCCAGCAGGCCCAGCCGGCGCCGCGCCTCGGGGCCCATGGCGGAAAGGTCGGTGCCGTCCATGACCACGGTGCCCGGCGCGGTCGGCTCTTCGCCCGACAGCGCGGCCAGCAGCGCCTCCTGCCCGTTGCCGGCGACGCCGCCGATGCCCAGGATCTCGCCCGCGCGGAGCGTCAGCGAGACGCCGCGCAGCCCCGCGGCGGACAGGCCCGAGACCGCCAGGATCTCGGCCCCCGGCACCCGGCCGGAACGGTCGACGACCCGCATCTCGGCCCCGACCATCATCGCCGCCAGTTCGCGCGCGGAATGGGCGCGCGGATCGACGGTGCCCACCACCTTGCCGTGGCGCAGGATGGTAGCGCGGTCGCAATGCGTGCGGATCTCGTCCAGCTTGTGGCTGATATACAGGATCGCCGTGCCCTGCGCGGCCAACTGGCGCAGGGTGGCGAACAGGATCTCGGCCTCCTGCGGGGTCAGGACCGAGGTCGGCTCGTCCATGATGAGCAGGCGCGGATCCTGCAGCAGGCAGCGGATGATCTCGACCCGCTGCCGCTCGCCCGCCGACAGGCTGGCGATGCGGCGGGCGGGGTTCAGCGGCAGGCCATAGGCCTGGCTGACCTCGGCGATGCGGCGGGCCAAGTCGGTGCGCGGCGGCGGGTTCTCCATCCCCAGCGCCACGTTCTCGGCCACGGTCAGCGCGTCGAACAGCGAAAAATGCTGGAACACCATGGCGACGCCGGCAGCCCGCGCCGCGCGCGGATCGGCCGGCGCGTGGGGGGCGCCCAAAAGCGTCATCGCGCCGTCGTCGGGCCGCACCAGGCCATAGATCATCTTGACCAGCGTGGACTTGCCGGCGCCGTTCTCGCCCAGCAGGGCGTGGATCTCGCCCGGGCCGACGGCAAAGCTGACAGCGTCATTGGCGCGCACGCCGGGATAGGTCTTGCCCAAGCCCTCGGCCTGGAAAACATCGGTCACGATGCGCCCCTGTCGTTTTTCGCCCAGTCTTAGCGGCTTTCCGCCGAGTGGCAATTGCACAATCGGGCAGGTCAGCCCTAGATTGCCGCCATGACCGAAAACCTGCCGCGATTCATCCACCTGCGCACCCATTCCGAGCATTCCCTGCTGGAAGGCGCGGTGCCCGTCAAGAAACTTGCTGATCTTGCAGCACAAAACGGCATGCCCGCGGTGGCGCTGACCGATACCAACGCGCTGTTCGCGGCGCTGGAATTCTCGGTCAAGGCCCAGGAATACGGCGTGCAGCCCATCATCGGCTGCCAGGTGACGCTCGCGGCCGAGGTGACGGCGCCGGTGGTGCTGCTGGCGCAGAATGAGGCAGGCTGGCTCAATCTCATGCAGCTGTCGAGCTGCCTCTACCTGCGCGAGGATGCCGCGCTGCCCCATGTCACCCTGGACGAGCTGGAGGCCCATGCCGAGGGGCTGATCTGCCTGACCGGCGGCGCGCTGGGCCCCTTGGGCCTGCTGGTCGCGCAAGGCCGCGTGCCCGAGGCGCGCGCGCTGGCCCAACGGCTCGCCGCCGCCTTCCCGACCCGGGTTTACGTCGAGCTCCAGCGCCACCACGACGCCGAGGGCCGGCCGGTCCCCGAGGAGCAGGCCGCCGAGCCGGGGCTGATCGCGCTTGCCTATGCGCTCGACCTGCCGCTGGTGGCGACGAACGACGTCTATTTCCCCAAGCCCGATCTCTATGCCGCGCATGACGCGCTGATCTGCATCTCGGAACGCGCCTATGTCGACCAGACCGCGCCGCGCCGCCGGCTGACGCCGCAGCATTACTTCAAGTCCCAGGCCGAGATGGCGACGCTGTTCGCCGACCTGCCCGAGGCGTTGGAGAATACCGTCGAGATCGCCCGCCGCTGCGCCTTCGCGGTCAAGAAGCACAAGCCGATCCTGCCGCGCTTCGCGGATGACGAGGTCGAGGAGCTGCGCCGCCAGGCCTGGGACGGGTTGCGCGCCCGGCTCGCGGTCATTCCCCATGCCGTGCCCGTCGCGGAATACGAGGAACGCCTGCGCTTCGAGCTTGGCATCATTGAGCAGATGGGCTTTCCGGGCTATTTCCTGATCGTGGCCGATTTCATCAAATGGGCCAAGGACCACGGCATCCCGGTCGGGCCGGGCCGTGGCTCGGGCGCGGGCAGCCTCGTCGCCTATGCGCTGACGATTACCGACCTGGATCCAATCCGTTACAGCCTGCTCTTCGAGCGGTTTCTCAACCCCGAGCGGGTCTCGATGCCCGACTTCGACATCGACTTCTGCATGGATCGCCGCGAGGAGGTGATCCAATACGTGCAAGAGAAATACGGCCGCGACAAGGTCGGACAGATCATCACCTTCGGCGCGCTTCTGTCCAAGGCGGCGGTGCGCGACGTCGGCCGCGTGCTGCAGATGCCCTTCGGCCAGGTCGACCGGCTGTCGAAGATGATACCGGTCGAGGGCGTGAAGCCGGTCAGCGTCACCAAGGCCCTGGCCGACGAACCGCGCCTGCGCGAAGCCGCCAAGGAAGAGGTCGTCGCCCGCCTGCTGGACTATGCCGCCAAGATCGAGGGGCTCTTGCGCAACGCCTCTACCCATGCCGCCGGGGTGGTGATCGGCGACCGGCCCCTGGACCGGCTGGTGCCGCTTTACCGCGACCCGGCCTCGGACATGCCGGCGACGCAGTTCAACATGAAATGGGTCGAGCAGGCCGGGCTGGTCAAGTTCGACTTCCTCGGCCTGAAAACCCTGACGGTGATCCAGAATGCCGTCGACCTGATCAATACCGGCGGCCGGCCGCTGCATGTCGCCGCCGACGGGCGCCAGCTTTACCAGCCCGCGCCGGGGGCCGAGAACCAGATCAACCTGATCCCGCTGGACGACAAGCCCAGCTACGAGCTGTTCGCCAGCGCCCGCACCGTGGCGGTGTTCCAAGTCGAAAGCTCGGGCATGATGGACGCGCTGCGGCGCATGAAGCCGACCTGCATCGAAGATATCGTCGCGCTGGTCGCCCTCTATCGCCCCGGCCCGATGGAGAACATCCCGACCTATTGCGAGGTGAAGAACGGGCTGAAACCCCTTGAATCCATTCACCCCACCATCGACCACATCCTGGCCGAGACCCAGGGCATCATCGTCTACCAGGAACAGGTGATGCAGATCGCCCAGGTCATGGCCGGCTATTCCCTGGGCGGCGCCGACCTGCTCCGCCGCGCCATGGGCAAGAAGATCGCCGAGGAAATGGCCAAGGAGCGGCCGAAGTTCGTTGATGGCTGCGCGGCGCAGGGAATCGACAAGAAGAAGGCCGGAGAGGTCTTTGACTTGCTTGAGAAATTCGCGAACTACGGCTTCAACAAGTCCCACGCCGCCGCCTATGCCGTGGTCAGCTACCAGACCGCCTGGCTGAAGGCCAACCACCCGGTCGAATTCATGGCCGCGGTGATGAACTGCGATATTCATCTGACCGACAAGCTGGCGATCTATAAACGCGAGGCCGACCGGATGGGGATCGAGACCGTGCCGCCCTGCGTCAACCGTTCCGATGCCACATTCAGCGTGCATCAGGGCCGCATCCACTACGCGCTCGGCGCGTTGAAGGGCGTCGGCGTCGAGGCGATGCGGCTGATCACCCAGGCACGCGGGCCGACACCCTTCCGCGACCTCCACGATTTCGCCCGCCGCGTCGACATGAAGCGCGTCGGCAAGCGCCCGCTGGAAATGCTGGCCCGCGCCGGCGCCTTCGACCTCTTGGAGCCGAACCGGGCCCGGGTGCTGAAGTCGCTCGACGGGCTCGTCGCCTGGTCGGCGGCGGTGCAGGAAGCCGCGGCCTCGCAGCAAAGCTCGCTCTTCGGCGGGGGCGAGGATCTGCCGCCGCCGCGGCCCGTGCCGGCGCCGATCTGGATGCCGGCCGAGAAGCTGGGCGAGGAGCACGCCGCCATCGGCTTCTACCTCTCGGGCCACCCGCTCGACGACTATCAGCCGGCGCTGCGCCGCAAGAACGTGCAGACGCTCTCGGAGGTGACGCAGGCGGCGGCGGATGGCGCGCTGGTCGCCTCGATGGCCGGCACCGTGGCCTTCCGCCAGGAAAAGAAATCCGCCCGCGGCACCCGCTTCGCCTTCGTCGGTCTTTCCGATCCGACCGGGCTTTACGAGGTGACGGTGTTCTCCGACACGCTCGACGCCCATCGCCAGCACCTGGAGCCGGGCGAGAACGTCGTCTTGCAGGTGCAGGTCGAACCCTCGGGCGAGCAGGTGAAGCTGCTGGCGCGCGGCGTCACGCCCTTGGACCAATACGTCGCCGATGCCGGCGCGAACCGGCTTGCGGTCGAGATCGCCGGCGTCGATGCTGTTCCTGGCATCGCCGACGCCCTGGCCCGCATCCTGGCCGAGGTGAACGCGCCGGCCCGGGCGCGCGGCCCGATCGCACTGCGGCTCAAGGACGGCGACGATCTGGTCGATATCGAGATCGCCGCCGATGCCCCCCTGACCACGCCCGCGCGCCAGGCGCTGCGGGTGGTGCCGGGGGTGCTGGAGGTGCTCGAGGAATGATTTTTCAGCTGGCCCAGGGCCGATTCGTTCAGGAGGTTCAGAATGCAATTTCCAACCATCGCGCAGGGCGCCACGCCCGTCGCGGACGGGGCGGTGACGCGCTATGTCTCGCCCGAGGTGCAAAATAAAAGCTGGTTCAACCCGACCCGGCCGGTGATCTTCGTCAACGGCATGCTGAACAGCGGCGCCGACCATCGCGCCAGCGCCGAGGCGCTGTCCCTGATGCTGGGCTGCCCGGTCTTCGGCGTCTACAACAAGAAGGACGGTTTCTGGACCGACCTGTTCCAATGTATCACCGACAAGGCGAAGCTGACGCAGGTCCAGACCTCGAACCTGAACCACAACACCAACTGGATCGCCTTCTTCGAGCAGGTCTGGCAGAAGCAACGCGAAAAGCGCCCGATGCTGACCAAGGAAACCTTTGCGCATGAGATGCTTTCGGGCAACCCGGCGGCGCAATCGCTGTTTGCGCTGTTGATCGGCCAGCCCGGCGGCATGCTCGGCGCGCCGATCTATTGCCACAGCCAGGGCAACCTGGTGACCTCGAACGCGCTGTCGGCGGTGACACTGGTCAAGGGCGCCGGCTCGGTGCGGGGGCTCGAGGTGAACAGTTTCGGCTCGCCCGCGCGCGGCTGGCCGGTCGGGCTGAACCGCGTGAACAACGCCTATACCTTCGACCCGGTCAGCTTCCTCGACCTGACCATGGACCTGTCGAGCTCGAAGGTCGGCTTCAAGGTCGCGCATGGCTTCAGCAATTATGTCGAGCAGGACGGCGAATTCGTCGTCAACCGCTTCCGCACCGGCGGCTGGGGCATGACGGTGAACATGGACGAAAAGGGGCTGGCGAAGTTCTGCGCCGGGCTCGGCACCAACACGCGCCGGCTGCGCGCGATCTTCGACCGGCTGGAAAAGGCGCATTTCACCGACAGCGACGACGTGGCGCTGGAATATGTGGCCCTGCTCACCGACCAGCAGATCGCGGCGCTGCAGACCACCGACCCGGCCTTTACCGCGCAGCTGGTGCGGCTGCTGAAGGCGGGCTACACGGCCGGCGACGAACAGCGCGCCATCGCCCGGCTGCAAGCGGCGCAAGGCGTATCCTGAAATAAAAAAGCCCCGCCAGACGGCGGGGCTTTTCCTTGGGGCAGGGCGCTCAGTTGCGCTCCTTGTCCACCATCTTGCCCTTGCTGATCCAGGGCATCATGGCGCGCAGCTTCTCGCCGACCTTCTCGATCTGGTGTTCGTCGTTGATGCGGCGCGTCGCCTTGAAGGACGGCTGGCCGACGGCGTTCTCCTGCATGAAGTCGCGCACGAACTTGCCGGTCTGGATGTCGGTCAGGACTTCCTTCATGCGCTTCTTGGTTTCCTCGTAGGGCAGGATGCGCGGGCCCGAGACATACTCGCCATATTCGGCGGTGTTCGAGATCGAGTAGTTCATGTTGGCGATGCCGCCTTCGTAGATCAGGTCCACGATCAGCTTCACCTCGTGCAGGCACTCGAAATAGGCCATTTCCGGCTCGTAGCCGGCCTCGACCAGGGTTTCGAAGCCCATGCGGATCAGCTCGACCAGGCCGCCGCACAGCACGGCCTGCTCGCCGAACAGGTCGGTTTCGCATTCCTGGCGGAAGTTGGTCTCGATGATGCCCGAGCGGCCGCCGCCGATGGCCGAGCAATAGCTCAGCGCCAGGTCCTGCGCCTTGCCGGTGGCGTCGTGGTGGACTGCGAACAGGCAGGGCACGCCGCCGCCCTTGGTGTATTCGCCGCGCACGGTGTGGCCGGGGCCCTTCGGCGCCATCATGATGACATCGACGCCCTTTTTCGGCTCGATCAGGCCGAAGTGGATGTTCAGGCCATGCGCGAACGCAATGGCAGCGCCTTCGCGGATGTTGTCATGCACGTATTTCTTGTAGGTCTCGGCCTGCAGCTCGTCGGGCATGGTGAACATGATCAGGTCGGCCCAGGCGGCGGCCTCGGCGATGCCCATGACCTTCAGCCCCTCGGCTTCCGCCTTCTTGGCCGAGCTTGAGCCCTCGCGCAGCGCCACGACGACGTTCTTGGCACCCGAATCGCGCAGGTTCAGCGCATGGGCGTGGCCCTGGCTGCCATAGCCCAGCATGGCGATCTTCTTGTCCTTGATCAGGTTCACGTCGCAATCGCGATCATAGTAAACGCGCATCGGAAACTCCCTCCATTTCGCTGAGAGGGTTGTAGCAAAGCCGCCCAGCGTGTTCCGTGCAATCTTCGCGCTTTCTTTCCCGATGTGGCGAAGATAATAATCAGATACCCGTCAGAGTGAAAAAATCATGCCCGACGCCACCGACCGCCGCATTCTGCGCCAGCTTCTCGCCGAGCCCGACCTCGGCAATGCCGAACTGGCGAGCCGCGCCGGCGTCACCCTGGCGAGCCTGTGGCGCCGGCTGGAAAAACTGCGCCAGACCGGCGTGATCCGCGCCACCGAAAGCCGCATCGACTGGCGCAAGCTCGGCTACGAGGTCCAGGTCAGCCTGCGCTTCACCCTGGACAAGACCCACCCCCGCGCCTTCGACGAATTCCAGGCCGCCGCCCGCCGCGTCCCCGAGGTGACCGAGATCCAGACCTTCCTCGGCTCGGTCGACCTGCGGCTGTCGGTCATCGCCCGCGACATGGCGCATTGGCAGCAGATCTATCGCGAAAGCATCCTGACCCTGCCGCATGTCTCGGACAGCGACGCGCTGATGCTGGTCAGCAACATCAAGGACCGCCAGGAGCTGCCGCTGTGACGCCCGATGCCACCGACTTGGCCATCCTGCGCCTGCTGGCCGCCGATGCCACGCTGGGCGCGGCCGAGATCGGGCGCGATCTGGGCCTGACCCAGCCCGCCGCCTGGCGCCGGATCAAGCGCCTGCGGGATGCCGGCATCATCGCCGGCCGCCGCATCCTGGTCGATACCGCCGCGCTCGGCTTCGGCGTCACCGTCTTCCTGGGCATCCGCCTGGCCGCCAAGGGCCGCACCAGCCTCGAGGATTTCGAGCGCGCCGTGACCGCCATCCCCGAGGTGCAAGTGGTCCAGCACGTGCTGGGCCAGTTCGACTATCGCCTGCGCATCACCGCCCGCGACATCGCCGATTTCGAACGCATCCTGCGCCGCCGCATCATGACCCTGCCCGGCGTCGGCCAGGTCGAGGCGAACGTCATGCTGTCCGAGGAACGCCGTCCCGGTCCTTTGTAAACGGGCCCTTATAGCCGCTTTTCCATATAGACCCGCCGCAAGCCCAGCTCGGTGGCGCGATGCGTCTCGACATACCCCCTTGCGGCATAGATCGCGATGTTCTCGGCCATGATCTCCTGCGTATAAAGCCGCACCACCGGCAGCCCCGCCCGCCGGGCCTGGCTTTCGGCGAAATCCATCAGCAGCCGGCCATAGCCCTGGCCCTGCGCAGTCGGATCGACGGCGACATTGTCCAGCAGCAGATGGCCCGCGCCCGGGATCAGCACCAGCACCCCGCGCACCGCGCCATCGTCCAGCACCCACAGCACGCCCTCGCGCTGCCGGGCGGCGTAATCGTCGCGCATCGGCCCGGGCACCAGCCCGTTCATCGCCACATAGCGGCCATAGGCATCAGCGACGATGCGCGCCGCCGGCGCCACGTCGCCCGGCCCGGCCGGACGGATTTCGGGATCGCGCATCGCCGCTCCTCTCTCGCCCCAAAGCTAGCACGGCGGCCACCCGCCGCAAGCCCGCGCCGTCACGGGTTTGTTGGCTTGCATTGCCGCGCCAGAGTCGCCAATCAGGCGCAAGCAGAACCAAGGTGACAGATGGCCAGTCCGCGCCCGTTTTCCCGTTACGAATTCCTGATCGCCTGGCGCTACCTGCGCGCCCGCCGGGCCGAGGGCGGGGTCAGCGTCATGACCTGGATCAGCCTGATCGGCATCGCGCTGGGCGTCATGGCGCTGATCGCCACGCTGTCGGTGCGCGCGGGCTTTCGCGCCGATTTCATCGACACGCTCCTGGGCGCCAACCCGCATACCACGGTGATGTATTACCCGAGCCAGGTCTATAACGAGCTGACCGAGGAAACCTATGTCACCCCCGGCACCATCCAGGATTACGACGCGCTGGCGCAAAAGATCGCGGCGCTTCCCGGCGTGACCCGGGCCGACCCGGCGGTGCGCGGCAAGGTCATGGCGGCACAGGGCGGCGCCAGCGGGTTGGGCGACGTCTATGGCCTCAGCGCCGAGGCGCTGAAGGCGCTGCCCGGCGTGGTCGATCCCGACCGCGCCATGGGCGACATCGCGGATTACGACAAGGGCGTCGCCATCGGCATCGGCCTGGCCCGCACCCTGGGCGTCGCGGTCGGCGACAGCATCCAGCTGGTCTCGCCCGAGGGGGCGCAGACCGCCGTCGGCACCACGCCCCGGGTCGAGACCTATCCGGTGACCTATATCTTCTCGGCCGGGCGCTGGGACATCGACGAGACCCGCATCTACATGCCCTTCGCCGAGGCGCAGAGCTATTTCAACCGCGACGGCCTCGCCGACGAGATCCAAGTTTATGTCGCGGACCCCGAGCAGGTCGACCGCTGGACGCCCGAGCTGCTGGCGGCCGCGGGCGAGCGCGCCCAGGTCTGGAGCTGGCGCGACGCCTCGTCGAGCTTCCTCTCGGCGCTCGACATGGAGGATGACGTGATGTTCCTGATCCTGTCGATCCTGGTCCTGATCGCGGCGATGAACATCACCTCGGGCCTGATCATGCTGGTCAAGAACAAGGGCCGCGACATCGGCATCCTGCGCACCATGGGGCTGACGCAAGGCGCGGTGCTGCGGGTCTTCTTCCTCTGCGGCGCCTTCACCGGCATCATCGGCACGGCGGTGGGCGTGGTGCTGGGCGTGGCGCTGTCGCTGAACGTCGATCACATCATGGCGGCGCTGAACTGGCTGACCGGCGGCAATGCCTGGCAGCCCGAGGTGCGCGGCATCTATGCGCTGCATGGCGAGCTGCGCGCCTGGGACATCTTTCGCGCCGTGGCGCTGTCGCTGGTGCTGTCCTTCGGCGTGACCATCTTCCCGGCCCGCCGCGCCGCCCGCATGAACCCGGTGGAGGCGCTGCGCTATGAATGACGTGCTGACCCTCGAGCGCATCTGCAAGACCTATGGCAAGGGCGGCCCGGCGCCGGTGCCGGTGCTCTCGGACCTGTCGCTTTCGGTGGCGCGGGGCGAGGTGGTGGCGCTGGTCGCCCCCTCCGGCGCCGGCAAGTCGACGCTCTTGCATATCGCCGGGCTTCTCGACACCGCCGACTCGGGCCGGGTGCTGATCGACGGCCGCGAGTTCAGCGGGCAGGGCGACCGCGCCCGCACCGAGGCGCGCCGGGTCTCGCTAGGCTTCGTCTATCAGTTCCACCACCTGCTGCCGGAATTCTCGGCGGCCGAGAACATCATCCTGCCGCAGCTCGCGAACGGCAGCTCCGACCGTGCCGCGCGGGCGCGGGCTGCCGACCTGCTGGAGCGCGTGGGTCTCGCGCATCGCGCCGGCCACCGCCCGGCGCAGCTCTCGGGCGGCGAGCAGCAGCGGGTCGCCTTCTGCCGGGCGCTGGCCAACGGCCCGGCGCTGCTGCTCGCGGACGAGCCGACCGGCAACCTCGATCCCGCGACCTCGGACAAGGTCTTCGACGTGCTGATGGCGCTGGTGCGCGACACCGGCCTCTCGGCGCTGATCGCGACGCATAACCTCGATCTGGCGTCGCGCATGGACCGGGTGATCCGCCTGGGCGAGGCTCACGCATGACGCCCCGGCGGTGTACGCCCGGTGTACGCACGGTGCACGGGTGCTGCACGGCGGTCACAGCCGAAACCCCAGCAATTGCTGGGCCTGGCGGCTTTGCGTCCCGCACTGTTGCGTCACGCAACGCGCGCAGCCGTTGCGCGGCCCTGCTGGCCGTTGCCCTGACCGCCGCGCCCGCTTCGGCCGACCCGTTCGAGCAATTCGGCACGGCGATGAAATACGGCCTGCCGCTCGCCGCCGCCGCCTGCGCCGCCGACCAGGACCGGTTGGAAGATTTCGCCGTCCGCGGCGTGCTGCAAGCCGCGCTGGTCTGGGGCATGAAGGCCTATTTCGACGGCCAGCCGATCTCGCGCCGGCCCTCGGGCGAAGGCAAGGGCTTCCCCTCCGGCCATACCGCGGCCGCCTTCTTCGGCGCCTCGGACCTGGCCGGAAAATGCTTCAATGACAAACCCTTGGCCGGAGCCGCCGCCTATGGCGCCGCCGGCCTGACCGGTTGGAGCCGCCTCCACGCCGGCGAGCACACGCCCGAGCAGGTCTGGACCGGCGCCCTGATCGGTCTCAGCCTCGGCGCCGCCAGCTTCGGCATCGGCACCGACGGCGCCAGTTTCTCGGTCGGCCTGCGGTTCTGACCCGGCCCGCATATTCTCTTTGGTGCAGAAATATCCCGGGGGAGCGCCTGACGCGCCCCATCGAGGGGCGCGCCAGGCGCGGGGGGCAGAGCCCCCAAGGCCCCGCCTTACCCGTTGTCTTGCAAGGCTTAAATCTTGTCCGCGTTGCGCTGGCGCATCATGAACGTGTCATAGTTGTACTCGGCGATCTGCGTCCAGGTATAATAGTCGTGCCGGAACGCCTTGATCGAATCCCAGATCTTCTTGAACCCCGGATTCGAGCCGTCCAGCTCGGTATAGACCGCGTTCGCGGCCTCGAAACACGCCTCCAGGATCTCGGGCGAGAAGGGCCGCAACTGCGCGCCCTCGGCCACCAACTGCTTGATCGCGGTGGGGTTCTTGTAGTCGTATTTCTGCAGCATGTCGGCATCGACGCCCTGGCAGATCGACGTCACCAGCGACTTGTAATTCTCGGGCAGGCTCTCCCAGGCCGTCTTGTTGAACATGAAATGGACGGTCGGACCGCCCTCCCACCAGCCGGGATAATAGTAATAGGGCGCGACCTTGACGAAGCCCAGTTTCTGGTCGTCATAGGGTCCGACGAATTCGGTCGCATCCAGCGTGCCCTTTTCCAGCGCCGGATAGATGTCGCCGCCGGCCAGCTGCTGCGGCACCACGCCCAGCCGCTCGAGAATGCTTCCGGCAAAGCCGCCGACCCGGAACTTGAGCCCCTTCAGGTCGTCCACGGTCTTGATTTCCTTGCGGAACCAGCCGCCCATCTGCACGCCGGTATTGCCGCCGGGCAGGGCGTGGATGTTCTTGTCGGCCAGGAATTCGTTGTACAGGTCGGTGCCGCCGCCATGATAGGCCCAGGCATTCATGCCCCGCGCGGACAGCGAGAACGGCACCGCCGATCCCAGCGCCCAGGTCGGATCCTTGCCGAAATAATAATAGCCGACCGTGTGGCAGACCTCGACGGAACCCTCGCTGACCGCATCGGCGGCCTGCAAGGCCGGAACCAGCTCGCCGGCGGCAAAGGGCTGGATGACGAACTTGCCCCCCGTCGCCTCTTTCAGCCGGCGCGACAGCTCGTCGGCGGCGCCATAGATCGTGTCGAGCGACTTCGGAAAGGACGAGGTCAGCCGCCACTTGATCTCGGGCATCTCCTGGGCGATGGCAGGGGCGGCAAGCGCGGTCCCGGCCGCCGCCGCCGCACCGCCGACCGTGGCCCGGGTCAGAAAGCCGCGCCGGTCGAACTGGTTCTTGTTCTTCATGGTTTCCTCCGCTTGGCTCGGCCGGTCTCTCGGCCGATTGCGGCGCATGTTGCACCGCCCGCCGCGGCCTGTCGAGACGCGAGTGGCAGTGCCGAGCCCGCGCCGCCGCCCCCGATCTTGTGGCTGCATCATCGCACTACCCAAGTGGTTCGGGGCCGCCTATAGTGACGGGGGTTTGGGGCTTCAGGGAAACAAGGGATGCGCTGTCCGTTCTGCGGGAATGTGGATACCCAGGTCAAGGATTCGCGTCCGGCCGAGGATAACGTGGCGATCCGGCGGCGGCGGTTCTGCCCGGCCTGTGGCGGGCGCTTCACCACCTACGAGCGCGTGCAGCTGCGCGACCTGGTCGTGGTCAAGTCCAGCGGCCGGCGCGAGGATTTCGACCGCGCCAAGCTGGAGCGCTCGATCCGCATCGCCATGCAGAAGCGCCCGATCGACCCCGAGCGCATCGACCAGATGATCTCGGGCATCGTGCGCCGGCTCGAAAGCCTCGGCGACACCGACATCCCCTCGAAGGTCATCGGCGAGATCGTGATGGAGACGCTGGCGCGGATCGACACCGTGGCCTATGTGCGCTTTGCTAGCGTCTACAAGAACTTCCAGGCCGCCGACGATTTCGACAAGTTCGTCAGCGAGTTGCGCCCCGGCGGCGCCGAAGCGTGAACGACGCCCGTCCCATGCGGCACGCGCTGGCGCTGGGCCGGCGCGGTCTGGGCAATACCTGGCCCAATCCGGCCGTGGGCTGCGTGCTGGTGCGGGACGGCCGGGTGGTCGGGCGCGGCTGGACCCAGCCCGGCGGCCGGCCGCATGCCGAGGTCATGGCGCTGGCCCAGGCCGGCGCGGCCGCGTGCGGCGCCACCGCCTATGTCACGCTGGAGCCCTGCGCCCATCATGGCAAGACCCCGCCCTGCGCCGAGGCGCTGGTTCGCGCCGGCGTTGCCCGCGTGGTCAGCGCCCTGACCGATCCCGACCCGCGCGTGGCGGGGCGCGGCCATGCCATCCTGCGCGCCGCCGGCATCGCGGTGACGGAAGGCGTCTGCGCCGCCGAGGCGCGCGAAGCGCAGCGCGGTTTCCTGACCCGCATCACCGCCGGCCGGCCGATGCTGACGCTGAAACTGGCCGGCAGTTTCGACGGCCGCATCGCCACCGCCTCGGGTGAAAGCCAGTGGATCACCGGCGCGCAGGCGCGCCGCCATGTCCATGCCCTGCGGCTGAGCCATGACGCGGTGATGGTCGGCGGCGAGACGGCGCGGGCCGACCGCCCCGGCCTGAACGTGCGCGGCTTCGGCCCGGTCCGGCAGCCGGTGCGCATCGTGGTCTCGGGCCGGGCGCTGCCGGATTTGCCGGCCGAGGGGCCGGACCATGGGCCGCTGTGGCAGGTCTCGGGCGAACCGGCGGGTTTCATGGCCGAACTCGGCGCGCGCGGGCTGACGCGGGTGTTCTGCGAGGGCGGCGGCGTGCTGGCCGCGAGCCTCTTGCGTGCCGGGCTGGTCGACCAGCTGATCGGCCATACCGCCGGCCTGGTGCTGGGTGGCGATGGTCGCGCCGGCGTCGCGGCGCTGGGGCTGCAGCGGCTGGCCGACGCGCCGCGCTTTCGCCTGGTCGAGACGCGCCGGCTGGGCGGCGACATCCTGCATCGCTGGCTGCGCGCCGAGGATGATGGCGGGGCGTGATCGGCGCTCGTAACAGAGCTTCCTGACCTGATTTCGGCCAGTCCAGAGAATTGTTATGGACGGAGGACCAGGCTTCTCGCTCGATGGAAGCAGCTTGCGACCGCCGGTCTCGGGGCGGCATGACGCGACCTGCCGGCGGGCGAATGCTTCCCTGACGACGCGACCACGGGGCATCTGCAAGACGCTTGAAATGCTCGAATTTCCTGCGGGCGGGCCTTGCCGAGGAAGATGCTTGCAAGCGGCTGGGTCGGGCGAGGCTCGGTCCTAGCGCATTGGCCCGGTCAGGTGCCGCCATTCTTCGGCCGCGCGCTTATCCGCTCGGACCGGTTCTGACCTCTCGAGGTCATGGCCTGGCGCATGAGCATCCGGCTTCCGACCTGTTCACCCTGCCAGACGCCGCCCAGCTTACGTCGCGGATGAGGCCGCATGCAGAAGCCGTAGAGCAAGCATCCGCGGCTCCGCCGCCAGTATCACAGCAATGGTTCCCATCAGCGATGCCTGCAACGGCTAGCGCCGCCACAGCCAGGCGTGGGTGCTGAGCGCGCCTTGGGCCTTGGCCAGGAGCCGGATCGAGGGCCCCGCCTGGCCGGCGAAACCGGGGTCGGTCAGGCGCGCCACGGCGGTTTCGGGCGGGCAGGGCAGGCGGCTCGGCGGATCGAAATAGCGCGGATAGGCGATCAGCGCGGCGTGGATCAGCCCGGCCAGGTCGCCTCGCGCCTGGCGCCGCGCCGGCACCGGGCCCAGATCGCACGTCAGCCCCCAGCCGGCATAGAAGGGCGCGCCCAGCGTGGTGACGGCGAGGCCGCGCAGCAACGCCTCGAAGCCCAGGGTCGAGGTCATGGTCCAGACCTCGTCGACCGCGGCCATCAGCGCATCGGCCCCGGCGTTATGGGCCACGACATCGGCCAGCCGGCGCATCTCGGCCTCGGGGATCAGGCCAGGACGAAGCCCGGCCTCGACATCGGGATGCGGCTTGTAGATCAGCACCGCATCGGGATTTTCGGCGCGCACCCGCGCCAGCAGCGCGAGGTTCGTGCGCTCGGCCCCGGCGCCAAGGCGGATCGAGGCGTCGTCCTCGACCTGGCCCGGGACCAGGATGCGCCGCCCGGCGGGCAGCACCGGCAAAGCGCCCGAGAGGTTGTATTTCGTCACGCCCGCGCGCCGCAGCTGTTCGGCCAACGCCAGCGCCCGCTCGCGCCCGCCCGGCGGCAGCGGCTCGGCCATCAGCCGCTCGAACCGGCTCTCGCCGGTCGGGGCGTAGTAGATGCCGAGGTCGTCCGCCACCAGCGACAGCGGCGGCACCAGCGCCGCGCCCAGGCCGCGCGAGCGGATGAAGCCGTCCTCGATCCGCAGGGCCGCGGGCACGGCGGCGGCACGGTTGGCCCAGGCCATCGTCACCCGCGGACCGGGTGTCGCGGTGAAGCGCACGCCCTTGCCGCTGCCGAAAAAGCGCGCGACGAAGGGCCGTTTCCACAGCCGGATGCCAAGCGCCAGATGGCCGTTGCGGTCCTGGCGCCAGGCGCGGGCCTCGGCCTCGATCTGGCGCAGCGCGCCGTCGAAATCGGTCAGCCGGTCCAGGCAGGGGTCATACCAGACCGGCGCCCGCAGGTGGCTGGCCGCGAACAGTGCCTGGATCGGCGCCGGGCTGCGGCGCGCAAAGCGGTGCTGGTCGTCCGACAGGCCCCAGCCGGCATAGAAGGGCTGGCCGAAGATGCGCGGCCGCTGGCCGGCCAGCATCGCCTCATAACCAAGCTGCGAGGACCAAGCATAGACCCGCGCCGCGCCCTGCACCAGGCGCCAGGGCGACACGGCTGCGTCGCAGATCGCCTCGCCCGGGCGCAGGTCGGCGGCGCTGAAATGACCGGGGCGCAGACCGGCGCTGGTCTCGGGATGGGTGCGGATCACCAGCGGCAGGCCGGGGTTTTCATCCCGCGCGGCGGCCAGCATGGCCAGGAAATCGGCCCGGCCTGCCCCCAGCAGCGAGGCGTCGCCGCGGGTCTGGTCGATCACCAGCACATAGCCCGGCGCGGGCGGCGCCAGCTCCGGCAGATGCGCGTTGTATTTCGAGAGATCGGCCGCGATCAGCCGGGCGATGGCGGTGCCGGCGGCATCGTGCAGCGCGGCGGTGGCCGGGTCCTGCACCAGCGTCTCGATCAGCGACGGCGCGCCGGGGTCGAAATGCAGCCCGACCGGGTCGATCAGCAGACCGATGGGACCGCGCCGGGCGACCGGCCCGCGCGCCCGCCCGGGCAGGACCGAGCGCAGGAAGGCGTCCTCGACATGCACCAGCCGGGCGCCGCGCCGGGCGGCGACGCTGCGGCCGCGCCAGGCGGTCGGGCTGTTGCCCCAGATGCCCACCGCATCGCCGGGTCCGGGCAGGCCCAGCCGCGGCACCCAGCCGGCCAGCGTCAGCATGCGGCGCAGGCGCGGCCGGGTCAGGAAACCGCCGTTGAATATGAAAAGCCGCCGGGTCTCCCCGGCGGCCTTGTCGTCAGGATCCATCCGCCTACCGGAACGAGCTGTCCACGGACCCGACCTGGCCGACCGGCGTCAGGATCGAGTTCAGCGTCTTCTGCCACTGCACGAAGGGCGCCTCGGTCACATAGACGGTGTCGCTGTCGCGGATGATGAAGTCGCGGGCCAGGAACATGCCGTCCGGCTTGGTCAGGTCCAGCACATAGGCGACGCGCTGGTTGCCATAGATGTCGTTGCGGCCCAGCACGGCGCGGGCGACCGCCTGCGGCTCGTCGCGCAGGATGAACACGCCCTTGGGATCGGCCAGGGTGGTGCTGAGGCCGCCGACCATGGCCACCGCCTCGATGGCGTTGATCTGCTCATTGCCCAGCGGCACCTTGGTCTGGCCGCCAAGCGCGCCAAGCGCGGTGAAGCTGCGCTCGTCCTCTTCGACCAGGATCACGTCGCCGGGGCGCAGCGCGATGTCGTTGCGGGCGTTGGAGTAGAGGTCGCGCAGCCAGACCTTGCCGCTGGAATTGCCGCGTTTCACGGTCACCACCGCGATCTCGGGCTCGATCGACACGCCGCCGGCCTTGGACAGCATCGAGGACAGCGTCCGGGTCGGACGCTCGATCGGGAAGACGCCCTGCGCGTTCACCTTGCCCATGACCGAGACGGTGGCACCGTCGCCGGCGACGCGCGTCACCATGACCTGCGGATCGGGGGTCTGGCTTTCCAGCTTCTGCGTGATGATGCGGCGCAGCTCATCGGGGCTGTTGCCGGCAGCGCGGATGCGGCCGGCATAGGGCACGAAGATATAGCCCTGGCTGTCCACCTGCAGTTCGGTCAGCGCGGTCGAGCTTTGCCCCATCGAGGCCAGCAGACCGTCATCGACGTTTTCCCAGATCTGCAGGCCCAGCACGTCACCCGGACGCACCTCGTCGGCGCCGACCTGGCCGGCGGCGCGGAAATCCGACGAGAAGCCATAGGCGGGCGAATAGTTCGCGGCGCGGTTCACCCGGTCGTCCACATTCACGATATGGGTGCTGCCGCCCTTTTCCACCGAGCCCGAGATGATCTCGTTCTTGGTCGGGCCCGAACGCGGCAGGCCGCAGGCGGAAACCAGCAGCACCGCGCCCAGAACCGCCATCCGCGCCACGCGCGAGGCCAGAACGCCGGACCGAGGCGCGGCCGGACCACCCGTATGGGCTGAAAAACTGACTTCGATCAAACTGTCACTCCTGTCCACTCGCGCGATTCCCGGATCGCCACGGTCTTTTGCGGCACGTTAGCCTAGCGGGTCCGGGTTTTCCATGTCGTTGGGCGCTTCACTCGTCCTTGTCGCCCATCTGTTGCCGATATTTGCCACGTCCGGCGAAAAGCGCCTGATACGGATCTTCGGGCGCCAGCATCATGTCGACCACGATGCGCAGCGCATGGGCGCGCGAGCGGGCGGCGTAATAGCCCCCCGGCACCTGGCTGCTTTCCAGCAGGAAGTCGCGGTAGCGGCGATAGGCCACGGCCCTGGGCGGGCGCGGATCGTGCAGGAATTCTCCGAGGCTCTGGTCCGAGACGAGGCCGGGCTTGTCGAAGACCGCGCGGCCCATCGCCTTGACCGGCAGGCCGCGCCACAGCGCCTGCTGCGCCGCGGTCGAATTCACCGTCACCGCCGAACGCGCCTGGTTCAAAAGCCGCGCCAGCTTGCCGCCGCGCACGAAATGCACCCGTTCGGCGATCCCCAGCGCCAGCGCGCGGTCCTGGATGGCCTGGCGGATGCCGCCGCGGCCATCCTCGAGCGGGTGGGCCTTGAACACGATATGGTGGTGGCGCGGCGCCGAGCGGGCGAATTCGGTCAGAAGCTCGTCGGTGAATTCCGCCATGCGGGCATAGGGCGAATGGGCGACGAAGTTCGAATCGTGTTCGAGCTGCATCAGCACCAGCACATAGGGAAAGCCACCGCGCCGCACCGCCCCGGCCTCGCGCATCCGCGCCAGCGCGTCGAAGGGCGTCAGCAGGAAGCGGCGCAGGTTCAGCCGGAATTCCTGGAACACCCCGATCTGGCGATGCGTGCGATAGCCGGGATAGCGCTGGTTCGCCGCCAGCACGAAGAAATGGTAAAGCGCGCCATAGAACTTGTGCTGGCGCATGTCGCCCCAATGCGCGGGCGGGCGGTTCATTTCCCCGATGCGGTTGCGCAGCGCATTGCGCATCTCGCGCAGGGGGATGCGCATCAGCGCGGAATGGCCGTTCGAGCCGCCGCGTTCATAGGTGATCCAGAACGGGCGCAGATAGCCCTCTTCGAAGACATGCATCACCAAGTCGTGGCGCTGCGCCGCGGCGCGCGCGGCGGCATGGATCGGCCGCACGTCGCCATAGAGCACGATGTCGGTCACGCCCTTTTCGGCGATGATCCGGTCCAGGTGGTCGGCCCATTCCTCGGGCGCGCCGTGGTGGCGGATCAGATGCGCGGGATCCGACCAGAAGAATTCGTCGCCGGCGTTGAAGCTGACGCGCCAGACCTGGGCGCCGGTGTCGCGCAAGAGCGCGCCGACGCGGTCGAAGAACGGGCCATGCGGGCCTTGCAGCATCAGGAACACCCGCCTTGCGGCGGGCAGGGCGGCGGTCGAGGGCACCGCCGACAGCAACCGCCCGGTGGCATCCGGGTGTTTGCTGCCCTGCGGGCGGGGTTGCGGCGCGGGGTCGCGCACGGTGCGGCTTGCGGTCATGGTCTCCAGCCGGTCAGGCTAGGGGTTGCGAACGAAACGGGGTTGAACTGGTTGTTTCAGGCGGACGCGCCACCGGGACCTGCATGCCCCGATTGCACCAAAAACCCGCGCTTGTCACGGGCTTTCCCGATTCTCGCTTAACGCCGGTTAACCGCTGTTGCGGCTTTGCTTGAAGATCGCGCGCCAAGGCTCTAGTTCTCGGGCAGCGGAAAACAAGGAGGCGCCGATGTTTACCGGCATCATCACCGATATCGGCGAAGTTTCGCGCGTCGAGATGCGCGGCGACATGCGGGCGCGGATCGCCTGCCATTACGCCATGGAGGGCGTCGATCTGGGCGCCTCGATCGCCTGCGACGGCGTCTGCCTGACCGTGGTCGAAAAGGGCCCCGACTGGTTCGACGTCGACATCTCGGCCGAGACGCTGTCCAGGACCAATATCGGCGCCAACGGCTGGGAGGCCGGCAAGCGGCTGAACCTGGAACGCGCGCTGCGGGTGGGCGACGAGCTGGGCGGGCACATCGTCTCGGGCCATGTCGATGGCGTCGCGGTCATCGAGGAAATGCATGACGAGGGCGACAGCACCCGCATCCGGTTCCGCGCGCCCGATGCGCTGGCCCGCTTCATCGCTCCCAAGGGCTCGGTGGCGCTGAACGGCACCTCGCTGACGGTGAACGAGGTCGAGGGCACCGCCTTCGGCGTGAACCTGATCCCGCATACCCAGGCCGTCACCACCTGGGGCCGGGCGCAGGTCGGCGATGCGGTGAACCTCGAGATCGACACGCTGGCGCGCTATGTCGCGCGGCTGGCCGAGGCGGGCTGATGGCCGGCATCGGCCATAACCGCGGGCCGGGCCAGGCCAGCGGCTTTCGCGCCCATTGCTGGCGCCTGGCCCGGCGCGAGCTTCTGGGCGAGCGCCTGCCGGTCGAGGTGGTGCGCATGCGGGTACGGCGGGCGCACGAACTGGGCCTCGATTACAAGACCTATGCCGGGGTGCGGGCGACGACCGGGCGCGACCTGGTGGCCTTTCTCTATTCCAGCAATGCGCTGGGGGTGTTTCGCCCCGGCCAGCCGGTCGGCGCGCGCGAGCGCGCCCGCATCGCGGCCAGCGGCGCCGTGCCGCATCTGGGTTGCGGCCCGGGCCTTGCGCCCGAGGCGCTGCGGGTGCAGATCGGGGCGCATTCGGTGCAGGACCTGCCGCATTTCGGCGCCAGCTGGTCGGCGATGCGCGACAGGATGAAGGCCTGGCTGCGGGCGCAGGGCCTGCCCGGGGATGCGGTGCTGATGATCGGCGAGACCGAGCATGAGCGCGAAATGATGGCGGCCGGCGGGCTGGCGGGTTTCCTTGCCGGTCAGCGGTTCTTTGCAGGAGTTGCGGATGCAGTATGAAAAGCCCGGTGCGGTCGAGCGGGACTGGTCGGTGGCGATCTCGCCGACCGAGGAGATCATCAACGAGGCCCGCAACGGCCGCATGTTCATCCTGGTCGACCACGAGGACCGCGAGAACGAGGGCGACCTGGTGATCCCGGCGCAGATGGCGACGCCCGACGCGGTCAATTTCATGGCCACCCACGGCCGCGGGCTGATCTGCCTGTCCATGCCCGGCGCGCGCATCGATGCGCTGGGGCTGCCGCTGATGAGCTCCAAGAACTCTAGCCGGCACGAGACCGCCTTCACCATGTCGATCGAGGCGCGCGAGGGCGTGACCACCGGCATCTCGGCCCATGACCGCGCCCATACCATCGCGGTTGCCATCGACCCGACCAAGGGCGCGGCCGATATCGCCACGCCGGGCCATATCTTCCCGCTGCGCGCCCGTGAAGGCGGCGTGCTGGTCCGCGCCGGCCACACCGAGGCCGCGGTCGATATCTCGCGCCTGGCCGGGCTGAACCCGGCGGGGGTGATCTGCGAGATCATGAACGAGGACGGCACCATGGCGCGGCTGCCGGACCTGGTGGCCTTCGCGCAGAAGCACGGGCTGAAGATCGGCACCATCAGCGACCTGATCGCCTATCGCCGCCGCCACGACAACCTGATCGCGGAACGCGGCCAGCGCGCGGTAAGCTCGGTCCATGGCGGCGACTGGATGATGCGCATCTTTGCCGACGAGACCTCGGGCGCCGAGCATATCGTGCTGACCAAGGGCGATCTGACCGCGCCCGGCCCGGTGCTGGTGCGCATGCATGTGCTGGACCCGCTGCACGACGTGCTGGGCATCGGCCGGGCCGAGGCGGGCACGCTGGGCGCCGCCATGTCGGCCATCGCCGGCGAGGGCAGGGGCGTCGTGGTGCTGTTCCGCGACCTCGAGCCGCGCCTGCCGCGCCAGGACGAGGTCAGCACGCACGTCCTGCGCCAATACGGGCTCGGCGCGCAGATCCTGTCGGCGCTGGGGCTGTCGGAACTGGTGCTCTTGACGAATTCGGCTCCGGTCAAGGTCGTCGGGCTTGACGCCTACGGTCTTTCGATCCATTCCACGCGCTCGATTCCGAAAGAGTGACGCAATGGCCGCCAGCATCGAACATTACCAACTGCCGCTGCCCCGCCTGGACGGCGCGCGGCTGCTGATCGTGGTCGCGCCCTATTACCGGCAGATCGCCGAGGCGCTGATCGCGGGGGCACGGCAGGTCGCGACCGATGCTGGCGCCACGGTGGACCTGGTCGAGGTGCCGGGCGCGCTGGAGGTGCCGACCGCCATCGGCCTTGCCGCGGCGCGCGGGCTCTATGACGGCTATGTCGCGCTGGGTTGCGTGATCCGGGGCGAGACGACGCATTACGATACGGTCTGCAACGACAGCTCGCGCGGCATCACCCTGTTGGGGCTGCAGGGCCATTGCATCGGCAACGGCATCCTGACGGTCGAGAATTACGAACAGGCTGCGGTCCGCGCCGATCCGGCGACCCAGAACAAGGGCGGTGGCGCGGCGGCGGCGGCGCTGCACCTGATCGCGCTGAAACGCGGCTGGGACCGGCAATCGCCGCGCGGCGACGCCCCCGGCGGCGCCCGCGACGTGATCCGCCTGGCCGGCGAGATCGACGGACCGAGGGGCGCCTGACCATGACCGACAAGAAAAGCCCCGCCGACCGCAATGCCGACCGCGCCGCCCGCCAGGCGCGTGCCGCCGCCGCCCGGCTTTATGCCGTGCAGGCGCTGTTCCAGATGGAGGCCGCCGGCACGTCCGCCGACCGCGTCCAGCGCGAATTCCTGAACTGGCGCATCGGCCGCGAAGGCGAGGACGACGATATCGTCTCGGCCGAAGCCGATGACGCGCTGTTTGCCCGCATCGTCGACGACGCCGTCGCCTGGCAGGCGAAGATCGACCAGATGACCGACCGGGCGCTGGTGGCGAAATGGCCGATCGACCGCATCGACCCGGTGCTGCGCTCGGTCTTTCGCGCCGCCGGGGCCGAGCTGGTGACGCCGAAGACGCCGCCCAAGGTGGTCATCACCGAATACGTCCGCCTGGCCCAGGCTTTCTTTGCCGAGGGGCGCGAGTCGAAATTCGTCAACGCCGTGCTCGACCACATGGCCCGCGAGGCGCGCCCGGACGCCTTCTGAGGGCCGCCCGCCGCGGACATTGTGACGCGCCGCGCATTTTCGGCTTCGGAAACGCCGGCCTTGGCGCTAGGATGGGCCGTCCCACCCCGCACGGAGAATGGCATGCCCAGGCTGGTCCGGCTCTATATCCTCAGCATCGCCATCGGCTTCGTGCTGGCGCTCGCCTTTACCGGGCTGCTTCTGGCGCTGGACGTGGCATCGCTGCGCCATCTGGTCTTTGCCACCCGCGGCGGCTGGATCGCCGTGCTGATGCTGGTCGTCTTCCACACCGTCCTGTTTTCCGGCGTGCAGTTCGGCATCCGCATCATGCTGATGGCCGGCGGCGATGGCCCGCATGGCGGCAGGCGCCGCCCCTCGCGCGTCCGCATCCCGGCGCTTGCTGCGGCGGCAGCGCCCAGCAAACGCTAGGCGCCCTCACGCCAGGATGACATTTTTGCGCCAGGACTGTGGACCTGGCGCAACAATTCCCGAGACGGGGCAGCGAAAATTCGCTGCCCTTTTTTTGTGCAATCCGCTCTGCGACCGAGGATGTTACCACCCGTTAACCTTTCGTGAGCGCGACGGTGTCGTCCTACCTTCTGAAACTTGTGGATAAAGTTCGTTACAACCAAGCGGCGATTTGGTTTCATCACGATTTCAGCTGGTCCAATTTCCGCCGATGGCCGGGTTCCCTGCTATTTTCACGTTTTTGGGAGATCGGTTCACGTTTCCGGCCCCTCTTTATCCACCGGGTGGCTGGTTCTACCTCTGATGCAGCAGAGATGCTCGTGGTGCCGGAAGGCCGGGGCCACGGACACGGAACACGGTTCGGGAAAAGGACTGATCACGATGAAAACCCTTGCCTACCTCGCCGGCGCCACCGCCCTGGCTGCCTCCTTCGCGGCTCCTGCCTTTGCGCAGTCGGAAACCTCGGCCGGGGCCAATGCCGTCGGCATCACCCAAGTCAACGAAGACATGCGCGATGTCGAACGCGACGTCCGCGACGATTTCGCCCGTTCGGAAGACGCCTATCGCTTCGGCAATCCCGACCAGCGCCAAGGCACCTTCGGCTCGGTCGCGCTCAGCTACACCGGCTCGACCGGCAACAGCGAAAACCAGGACTTCAACCTGTCGGGCCGCCTGTCGCACAACCAGGGCCAGTTCTCGCAGTCGGTCGGTATCCTGCTGGAATACGGCGACAACAACGCCGGCAACAAGGACACCGAAAAGACCTATGTGATCTATGAAGGCATGTACAACTTCAACGATCGCTTCTATGGCTTCGCCCTGGGCCGCCTGGCCACCGACGCGCTGGCCGGCGACCCGATCAGCCTGTCCGACGGCGAAACCTTCGACTCGCTTGACGGCCGGCTGAAGCGTGACGCCTATTTCGGCGTCGGCCCGGGCTACCGCGTGATCAACACCGACACCACCGCCTGGCGCGTGCAGGCCGCCGTCGGCGTGCGCTACACCAAGGCCGTGGTCGCGACCGAAGATCCGCTGGACCCGCTGGACGGCACCATCGACTACGACTCGGATACCGATGTCGGTTACCTGCTGTCGTCGCGGTTCTACCACCGCATCAACGACAACTTCTTCGTGACCAACGACACCGACTATCTGACCTCGGACGCGAACGACACGATCACGAACGAACTGGGTCTGAACTTCAAGATGACCGAAGCCTTCGCGACTCGCGTGTCCTACAAGACCGAATACGTCTCGGACCGCAACATCCGCACCGACAACACGCTGGGCGTGTCGCTGGTCTACGGCTTCTAAGTCTTTCCCCTCTCTCTCGTGACAACGGGGGCGGCCTTCGGGCCGTCCCTTTTCGTTTCCGAGGGGAGGGAAAGGCGGCGGGAACCGCAGCAACCGTGGCAGCGCTAGTTTCCCCGAAAGCCTGGATGTCCAGGTGGGAGCCGGATAACGGGACCAGGGCCCCGACAGAGCCAGCCCCCTCGGTGAAATTATAGGCCAGTGGAAAAAGAGGCCACACACGAGAAGAGCAGAAACCCGCCTGCGCCGAAAATAGGCGCCCGCGCCCCGCATCGCAAGGGCCGGCGGGGCCGGGCTTGCAAGATGTTGCCGTTTCGTTCATGGTTCGGCCATGTCACAGCAGCCCAGCGACGCCCAAACCGAGATCCTGCCCGCCAAGCCCGGCCAGCGCCTGCAGCGCGGCGTCGCGCGGATGCTGACCGGACTGGGCCACGCCGCGCTTTGCGAATTCGTGCCCGTGGGCGGGTTGCGGGTCGACGTGATCTCGATCTCGCCCAAGGGCGAGATCTGGGTGGTCGAATGCAAGAGCTGCCGGGCCGATTTCACCGGCGACCGCAAGTGGCAGGGCTATCTGGAGTTCTGCGACCGCTTCTTCTGGGCGGTGGATACCGATTTCCCCGACGAATTGCTGCCGCAGGGCTCGGGGCTGATCCGTGCCGACAGCTGGGGCGCGGAGCTTTTGCGCATGGCGCCCGAATCGCGGTTGGCGGCGGCGCGGCGCTCGCGGCTCTTGCGCGACATCGCCCGGGTCTCGGCCGGCCGGCTCTTGTCGCTGACCGACCCGATGGGGGTCAGCGGCGCGGCTTTCTAGGCTTCTCGCCCTTGCCGGCGCCCGGAGAGGGCGCGCCCATGCTGCGCGCCGCCTCGGCGGCGGCCAGCAGTTCCTCGGCGATTTCCTCGGCTTCCTCGGGGTCGAAATCCAGCGGCAGGTCCACGCCCTCGGCCTCGACATAGATGCGGACCATGCCGCGGTCGGTGGGGCCGATCTGAAGATTCGCCGCGATTTCGCTTTCGCTGTTGATGCTCATGCTGCTCTCCTGCCGGCTGGCGCTTGGGTGCGGAATTTTTCCTTAACGCGCCTGTCAAAAACCGGCAAGTCGGGCTTGCGCAGCCGGGGCGCTGGCGATAGATACGCGCCTGTGCCGCCTTAGCTCAGCTGGTTAGAGCGCTAGATTGTGGATCTAGAGGTCCCCCGTTCGAGCCGGGGAGGCGGTACCACCGAAATCACCCCCGAAAGCAGCGCATATATCATGGTCCCGGTCCAGAAACATGGCATCGTGGAGGCGGCCCGGCTTTCCGTCGCCCCGATGATGGACTGGACCGATAGCCTGTGCCGGCGCGTCCACCGGCTGCTGTCGCGCCGCGCGCTGCTTTACACCGAGATGGTGACCGCCCCGGCGCTGGTCTTCGGCGACCGGGCGAAACTGCTGGATTTCGACGCGACCGAGCATCCGCTGGCGCTGCAGCTCGGCGGCTCGGACCCGGGCCAGCTGGCCGAGGCCGCGCGCATCGGCGCCGATTGGGGTTATGACGAGATCAACCTGAACGTCGGCTGCCCCAGCGACCGCGTGCAATCGGGCTGTTTCGGCGCCGTGCTGATGACCCGGCCCGAACTGGTCGCGGAATGCGTCGCGGCGATGATCGCCGCGAGCCCGGTCGAGGTGACGGTGAAATGCCGCATCGGCGTCGACGACCAGATCCCCGAAGAGGTGCTGCCGGCCTTCATCGCCCGCATGCGCGAGGCGGGCGTGCGCCGGCTGACCATCCATGCCCGCAAGGCTTGGCTGCAGGGCCTGTCCCCGCGCGAGAACCGCGAGATCCCGCCGCTGGACTATCCGCTGGTGCAGCGCATGAAACAGGCGTTTCCCGAGCTGCACCTGTCGATCAACGGCGGCATTGCCAGCCTCGACACGATGCGCGAGCAGCTTCGGGTCATGGACGGGGTCATGGTGGGCCGCGCCGCCTATCACCAGCCCTGGGACATGCTGGGACAGGCCGACCTGCTGTGGGACGAGACGCCACCCTTCGCCGACCCGCTGGACGCGGCCGCCGCGCTGCGCGAACTGGTCGAGGCGCATCTGGCCGCGGGCGGGCGGCTGCACCAGGTCACGCGGCACATGCTGGGCCTGTTCCACGGCCGGCCCGGCGCGCGCGGCTGGCGCCGGCAACTTTCCGAAGGCGCCTCGCGCGCCCGCACCCCGGCCGAGGCGCTGGCGGTCTATGATGCCGCCCTGGCCGAAGTCGCCGCGCCGGCGGCCTAGGCCCGCTCGGCGGCTTTCGCCCGATCCCACAGCGCGTCCATCTCGGCCAGGTCGCTGTCCTCGGGGCGGCGGCCCTCGGCGGCCAGCGCGGCCTCGATGGACTGAAAGCGGCGGGTGAACTTGGCATTGGCGCCGCGCAGCCCCTCCTCGGGGTCGATCTTCAGGTGCCGGGCCAGATTCGCCATCACGAACATCAGGTCGCCGAACTCCTCGGTCAAATGCGCGTGATCGACGCTGTCCCGGGCCTCGACCAGTTCGCGGGTCTCCTCGGCGAGCTTCACGAGCACATCCTCGGGACCGGGCCAATCGAAGCCGACGCGGGCGGCGCGGTTTTGCAGCTTCACGGCACGGGTCAGGCCGGGAAGCCCCAGCGCCACCCCGTCCAGCACGCCCCTTTCCGCCTTGGCGGCGCGCTCCCTGGCCTTGATCGCCTCCCAGTCGCGGACCTGCTGCTCGGCGGATTTGTCGCGGGATTCGTCGCCGAAGATATGCGGATGGCGGTCGATCATCTTGGCGGTGACCTTGTCGACCACGTCGGCAAATGCGAACAGCCCCGCCTCCTCGGCCATGCGGGCGTGAAACACCACCTGCAAGAGCAGATCGCCCAGCTCGCCCGGCAATTCGTCCCAGGCCTCGCGGGCAATGGCGTCGGCGACCTCATGCGCCTCCTCGATCGTATAGGGCGCGATCGAGGCGAAATCCTGTTCGATGTCCCAGGGGCAGCCGGTCTGAGGGTCGCGCAGCGCCGCCATGATCGCCAGCAGCCGGTCGATACCGGTCCTGTCGTCCGCCTCTTGCACCAAGGCCGGATGGATCACCGGCGCCTTGTCGTCAGCCATTGTCGCCACCTCTCGCAGAACATGCCTGCCAGCCCTGCCACAGGGGCGCCCCCATGTCCACGCAAAGGGGGCTCTGCCCCCTCGTCGCTGCGCTCCTCACCCCCGGGATATTTCCACAAGAAAGAAAGCCGGATGGACTGCGCGATTTCTTTCTTGTCCAAATATCCTGGGGGAGCGCGGAACGCGCGGGGGCAAAGCCCCCTTTCGCGCGACGAATGGCGGCTTTGTCATGTCCCGCTTTCTTGCCATCCCGACGGGCCGCGGATAGGGTGCGCGCCAATTCCGCCGGGGGAGTGCCCGGAGAACTCAGGACAGGAAAGACTCGATGTTCGTGACCCCCGCATTCGCCCAAGCCGCCGGCGCCCCTTCTGCCGGTGCCAGCATCGCCTCTTTCGCGCCGCTGATCCTGATCTTCGTCATCATGTATTTCCTGATGATCCGCCCGCAGCAGAAGCGCATGAAGGAACATCGCGCCATGGTCGAGGCGCTGAAGAAGGGTGACGAGGTCGTGACCCAAGGCGGTCTGGTCGGCAAGGTCACCGCCGTGCGCGACACCGAGCTCGAGGTCGAGATCGCGCCGGGCGTCAAGGTCCGCGTCATCCGTTCGACCGTGACCGGGCTGGTGAACCGCACCCAGCCCGCCGCCGCCAACAGCTGAAGGCCGCAAGCACCGCCATGCTGGACATCCCTTTCTGGAAGCGTCTGCTGATCCTCGGCCTGGTCGCCGTCGGTCTGCTCTATGCCGCCCCGAACCTGTTCTACAACCGGGTCGAGCAGCATAACGACGCCATCGCCGCCGCCGAACGCAACGGGTTCGAAAGCCCCGAGGAGGCCCAGGCCCGGGCCGGCTGGCCGGGCATCCTGCCCTCGGGTCTGGTCAACCTCGGTCTCGACCTGCGCGGCGGTGCCCACCTGCTGGGCGAGGTGCATGTCCAGGACGTCTACAAGGCGCGCATGGACGGCATCTGGCCGGAACTGCGCGATGCGCTGGTCGCGCAGCGCGACGTGGTCGGCGCCGTGCGCCGCGTGCAGGCCGAGGACGGCCAGCTCGCGGTCGAGATCGGCAATGCCGACCAGATGCCCAAGGCGGTCGAGATCGCCCGCGGCCTCGCCACCCCCGTCACCTCGCTGACCGGCGCCGGGCAGAGCGACATCGCCGTCTCGGCCCAGGGCAACCGGCTGATCGTGCAGCTGTCGGATGCCGAAAGGGCCGCCACCGACGACCGCACCGTGCAGCAGTCGCTGGAGATCATCCGGCGCCGCATCGACGAGGTCGGCACGCGCGAGCCGACCATCGCCCGCCAGGGCAAGGACCGCATCCTGATCCAAGTGCCCGGCATCGGCTCGGCCGAGGAGCTGAAGCAGCTGATCGGCACCACCGCCAAGCTGACCTTCAACCCGGTGGTCAGCCGCACCGCCGATGCCAATGCCCGGCCCGGACCCGGCAACGTGCTGCTGCCCTCGATGGACGAGCCGGGGGTGTTCTACGTCATCGAGGACAGCCCCGTCGTCAGCGGCGAGGATCTGACCAACGCCCAGCCGAGCTTCGACCAGAACGGCCAGCCGGCGGTCGATTTCCGCTTCGGCCCCTCGGGCGCCAAGCGCTTCGGGGCCTATACCTCGGCCAATATCGGCCAGCCCTTCGCCATCGTGCTGGACAACCAGGTGATTTCGGCGCCGGTGATCCGGCAGGCGATCACCACTGGCTCGGGCCAGATCTCGGGCTCGATGGACGTCGATGCCTCGACCCGGCTTGCCGTGCTGCTGCGCGCGGGCGCCTTGCCCGCGAAGATGAGCTTCCTGGAAGAGCGCACCATCGGCCCGGAACTGGGCCAGGATTCGATCGACGCCGGCCGGCTGAGCTCGGTCATCGCGACGGCCGCGGTGGTGGCCTATATGGTCGCGAGCTACGGGCTGTTCGGGGTCTTCGCCTCGGTCGCGGTCATCATCAACGTCATCCTGATCCTGGCGGTCATGTCGATGATGGGCGCCACGCTGACGCTGCCCGGCATCGCCGGCATCGTGCTGACCGTGGGCACGGCGGTAGACGCCAACGTCATCATCTACGAACGCATCCGCGAGGAATTGCGCGCCGGCAAGCGCATCGTGAAGGCCATCGACGACGGCTTCGGCGAGGCGATGTCGGCGATCATCGATGCCAACGTCACCTCGTTCATCGCGGCCATGGTCATGTTCTTCCTGGGCTCCGGCCCGGTCAAGGGCTTTGCCGTGACGCTGACCATCGGCCTGGTCACATCGGTCTTTACCGCCATCTATCTGACGCGGCTGATGATCCTGTTCTGGCTGGAATGGCGCAAACCGAAGCAACTGGTTCTGTAAGGGGGCAGAAACATGGCATTCCGTCTGAAACTGGTCCCCGAAGTCACGAACTTCAACTTCTTCCGCTGGCAGTGGCTGACCTTCGGCATTTCGGCCGTGGCCATGGTGGCCTCGCTGGTCGTCGTGCTGGTCATGGGGCTGAACTTCGGCATCGACTTCAAGGGCGGCACCACCATCCGCACCGAAAGCAGCACCGCCTTCGAGGTCGGCGACTATCGCCAGGCGCTCGACGAGCTCGACCTGGGCGAGATCGCCATCACCGAGGTCTTCGACCCGAGCTTCGGCACCGAGAAGCATGTCGCGATGATCCGCATCGGCACCACCGACGCCACCGGCTCGGTCACGCCCGAACAGCTGAACCAGGTCGAGGCGGCGCTGAAGACCGTCGATCCGCAGGTCCGCTTCGCCGCGGTGGAATCGGTCGGGCCCAAGGTCTCGGGTGAGCTCATCAAGACGGCATTCTACGCCGTGGGCGCGGCGACCCTTGCGATCATGGCCTATATCTGGCTGCGTTTCGAATGGCAGTTCGCGCTGGGGGCCGTGGTCTCGATCGTGCATGACGTGCTGCTGACGGTCGGCATCTTCTCGCTGTTCCAGCTGAAGTTCGACCTGACCACCATCGCGGCGCTGCTGACCACGCTGGGCTATTCGGTCAACGACACGGTCGTGGTCTTTGACCGGCTGCGCGAGAACCTGATCAAGTTCAAGTCCATGCCGCTGATCGACGTGATGAACCTGACCGTCAACGAGACGCTGTCGCGCACGGTGATGACGGCGGTGACCACGGCGCTGGCGCTTGGCGCGATGATGATCTTCGGCGGCGACGTGATCCGCGGCTTCGTCTTCGCCATGCTCTGGGGCGTCTTCGTCGGCGCCTATTCCACGGTCTATGTCGCCAAGAACATCGTGCTGTGGCTGGGCGTCAAGCGCGACTGGACCAAGCCCGGCGCGAAGAAGGAACAGGCCCCGGGCGAGGACATCCCGGCCGCCTTCCGGGACGCGCCCTGATGGCGGTGATGACACCGACCGAATTTTCGGGGGCCGTGCCGGTGGACGGCTACGGCCCCGGCTTTTTCCGGGTCGGCGGCACGGTGCATCGCGGCGCCGTCATCGTCACGCCCGAGGGCGTGCGGCCCTGGGGCGGGCTCGAGGACGCCGCGGCGCTGCTGGCGCTGGCCGGTTCGGTCGACGTGCTGTTCCTGGGCATGGGGGCCGAGATCGCCTTTCCGCCGCGCGCGCTGACCCAGGCGCTCGAGGCGGCGGGGGTCATGGCCGAGCCGATGAGCTCGCCCTCGGCCGCGCGCAGCTACAACGTGACGCTGGCCGAGGGCCGGCGCGTCGCCTGCGCGCTGATCCCGCTATGAGCCTGCTCGCCGTCCGCGAGCTTGCCGTGGCGCGGGGCGGGCTGCGCGCCGTCGAGAACCTGTCCTTCGCCGTCGAACCCGGGCAGGTGCTGGTGCTGCGCGGCCCGAACGGCATCGGCAAGACCACGCTTCTGCGCACGCTGGCCGGGTTGCAGCCGGCCGTGGCCGGCACGGTCGAGGCCGCGCCCGAGACCATGGCCTATGCCGGCCATGCCGACGGGCTGAAGCCGGCGCTGAGCGTGACCGAGAACCTGGCGTTCTGGGCCGAGGTCTTTGGTCGGCGCGACATTGCCCCGGCGCTGGCGGCGATGAACCTGCGCGACCTGGCGGCGCGGCCGGCGCATGCGCTGTCGGCCGGGCAGAAGCGCCGGCTGGGGCTGGCGCGGCTGATGGTCACCGGCCGGCCGGTCTGGCTTCTGGACGAGCCCACGGTATCGCTGGACCGTGATTCGGTGGCGCTGTTCGCGGCCATGCTGCGCGCCCATCTGGGGCAGGGCGGCGCGGCGCTGATCGCCACCCATATCGACCTGGGCCTGCCCGAGGCCGTGGCCCTGGACCTGACCCCGTTCCGCGCCGGGCCGGCGCGGCGCGACACCCGCCCGGCCGGCTTCAACGAGGCTTTCGCATGAAGGCGCTGCTCTTGCGCGACCTGCGTCTGGCGACCCGCGCCGGCGGCGGCTTCGGCCTGGCGCTGGCGTTCTTCCTGATTACCTGCACGCTGGTGCCCTTTGGCGTCGGCCCCGAGGGCGGCACGCTTGCGCGCATCGCGCCGGGCATCCTGTGGGTGGGCGCGCTGCTCTCGTGCCTCTTGTCGCTCGACCGCATCTTCGCGCTGGATTTCGAGGACGGCAGCCTCGACCTGCTCGCCACCGCGCCGCTGCCGCTGGAGGGTGCGGTCGCGGCCAAGGCCTGCGCGCATTGGCTGGTGACCGGCCTGCCGCTGGCCCTGGCGGCGCCGGTCTTCGCGCTGCTTCTGCACCTACCCGGGCCGGCCTATCCTTGGCTGGTGGTCTCGCTGCTGATCGGCACGCCGGCGCTGTCGATGCTGGGCGCCTTCGGCGCGGCGGTGACGGTCGGGCTGCGCCGCGGCGGCCTGCTGATGTCGCTCCTGGTGTTGCCGCTTTACGTGCCGACGCTGATCTTCGGCGCCGAGGCGGTGCGGCGCGGCGCCGCGGGCGGCGATCCGCTGCCGGCGCTGATCTTCCTGGCCGGAGTCACGCTCGGCGTGCTGGCGCTGGTGCCCTTCGCGGCCGCGGCGGCGCTGCGGGTCAATCTGCGGTGATCGGGCCCGGGCTGCGACCGAAGCGCACTTGAGCGAAAAGCGGGCACGGGCTAGGGAGAAGCCATGTCGATCTGGGAATATGCCAACCCCGTCAAGTTCATGCGCACCTCGGGCGCGATCCTGCCCTATGCGGTGGCAGGGGCGGCGCTTTGCACCGTCTCGGGGCTGGTCTGGGGCTTCCTGACGCCGCAGGACTACAAGCAGGGCGCCACGGTCAAGATCATCTTCCTGCATGTGCCGGCGGCGCTGATGGCGATCAATATCTGGCTGATGATGCTGGTCACCTCGCTGATCTGGCTGGTCCGGCGCCACCATGTCAGCGCGCTGGCCGCCAAGGCGGCGGCGCCGGTCGGCGCGGTGATGACGCTGATCGCGCTGATCACCGGGGCGATCTGGGGTCAGCCGATGTGGGGCACCTGGTGGGAATGGGATCCGCGGCTGACCTCGTTCCTGATCCTGTTCCTGTTCTATCTCGGCTATATCGCGCTTTGGGCAGCGGTCGAGAATCCCGACAGCGCCGCCGACCTGACCGGCGTGCTGTGCCTTGTCGGCTCGGTCTTCGCGCTGCTGTCGCGCTATGCGGTGAATTTCTGGAACCAGGGCCTGCACCAGGGCGCCTCGCTGTCCTTGGCGCCGGGCGAGCGGATGTCCGCGGTCTACAAATACCCGCTGTACCTGTCGATGCTGGGTTTTTTCCTTTTGTTCCTGGCGCTTTTGCTGGTCCGTACCCGGACCGAGATCCGCCGCCGCCGCCTGGCCGCGCTGCTGGCAAGGGAGATGCGCGCATGATCGAGCTGGGCAAATATGCCGGGACCGTGCTGGCCGCCTATGGCATCAGCCTGGCGCTGCTGGTGGGCGTCATCGTCCAGAGCGTGCTGGCCAATGCCCGTGCCCGCCGCGAATTGCAGGAGCATGAACGCCGTGGCTAAGGTCTCGCCCCTGATGGTGCTGCCGGTGGCGGTGTTCCTGGGTTTCGCCGGCCTGGCCGGCTGGGCGCTGATGCGGCCCGACCCCGAGGCGGTGCCCTCGGCCTTCGTCGGGCGCGAGGCGCCGGCGGTGGGGGACCAGACGCTGCCCGGCAAGGTGCAGCTGACCGATGCGATGCTGCGCCAGCCGGGCGTGAAGCTGGTGAATTTCTGGGCCAGCTGGTGCCCGCCCTGCCGGGCCGAGCACCCGACCCTGACCGAGCTTTCCAAGCGCCTGCCGGTCTATGGCGTCGACCTGAAGGACCCCGAGGCCGCGGCCTCGGGCTTTCTGTCCGAACACGGCGATCCGTTTCATGCCCTGGCGGCCGATCCGCGCGGCCGGGTGGCGATCGACTGGGGCGTGACCGCACCGCCCGAGACCTTCATCGTCGATGGCGCCGGCCGCATCCTTTATCGCCATGCCGGGCCGCTGGTGCGCGAGGATTACACCGCGCGTTTCCTGCCGGAACTGGAAAAGGCGCTGGCGGGACAATAGGCACCCTTGCCGGAGTATTTGGAAAACGGTGAAAACGCGCGCGGGGGTTTCCCGGCCGCGCCGTCGCATGGGTATTTGCAGAGCAAAGAAGCCTGCCGGTGGTCGAGCCTTTCCAAGGCGGGCGCCGGGCGGTAAGAGGGCCGGGCTTGCAAGAGGCCCGTCATGTCGCAGAACCAGACCGTCATCGCTCCGCAACCCGGGATCATGGAGATCGCGCTCTACCAGGGCGGGGCCGCCAAGGTGGCCGGGGTCGAGAACGTGGTGAAACTGTCCTCGAACGAGAACCCGTTCGGGCCGTCCGAAAAGGCGCGCGAGGCCGTGGTGCGGGCGGCGCATGCCCTGCATCGCTATCCGAATACCGATCATGCCAGCCTGCGCGCCGCCATCGGCGAGGTGCATGGGCTGGACCCCGAGCGCATCATCTGCGGCGTCGGTTCCGACGAGATCATCCATTTTCTGTGCCAGGCCTATGCCGGGCCGGAGACCGAGGTGCTGTTCACCGAGCACGGCTTTCTGATGTATCGCATCAGCGCCCATGCCGCGGGGGCGACGCCGGTCGCCGTGCGCGAGCGCGACCGGGTCACCGATATCGACGCGCTGATCGCCGGGGCGAGCGCGCACACGCGGCTGGTGTTCCTGGCCAATCCGAACAACCCCACCGGCACCATGGTCGGCCTGCCCGAGATCGAGCGGCTGGCCCGTGCCCTGCCGCAGGCCATCGTCGTGGTTGATGCCGCCTATGCCGAATATGTCGAGGATTACGACGGCGGGGCCGAGCTTGCGACCCGGTTGCCGAACGTGTTCATGACCCGGACCTTTTCCAAGATCTATGGCCTTGGCGGCTTGCGCATCGGCTGGGGTTACGGATCGCGCGAGATCATCGACGTGCTGAACCGCATCCGGGGGCCGTTCAACCTGTCCTCGGCCGCGCTCGATGCTGCCGAGGCCGCCGTGCGCGACCGCGAGCATATCGCCCGCTGCCAGGCCGAGAACGCCCGCATGCGCGCCTGGCTGGCCGAGGCCCTGGCCGAGAAGGGCGTGCCCTCGGACACGTCCTGCGCCAATTTCATCCTGGCGCGGTTCGAGGACCAGGCCGTGGCCGAGGCCTGCGACGACTATCTGAAGGCCCAGGGGCTGATCGTGCGCCGGGTCGGCGGCTATGGCCTGCCGAACTGCCTGCGCATCACCGTGGGCGACGAGGCCTCGTGCCGGCGCGTCGCCCATGTCATCGGCCAGTTCATGGCCGAACGGGCGGAGCGGCGCTGATGGGTCGGGTCTATGACCGCGTCGCCCTGATCGGGCTGGGGCTGATTGCCGGTTCCATGTCGCTGGCCATGCGCGAGGGCGGGCTGGCCGGCGAGATCGTCGGCTATGCCCGCAGCCCCGAGACCCGGGCCACGGCGCGCGAGATCGGGCTGGTGGACCGCGTGGTCGAGACCGCGGCCGAAGCCGCCGAGGGCGCCGACCTGATCGTGCTGGCGGTGCCGGTCGGCGCCATGGGCGCGGTCGCGGCCGAGATCGCGCCCTTCCTCAAGCCCGGCGCGACGGTGACCGACGTGGGCTCGGTCAAGCGCGCCGTGGTCGAGGCGGTGGCGCCGCATATCCCCGCGGGCGTGCATTTCGTGCCCGGCCACCCGCTGGCCGGCACCGAGCACTCCGGGCCGCGCTCGGGCTTTGCCAGCCTGTTTCGCAACCGCTGGTGGCTGCTGACCCCGGTCGAGGGCAGCGACCCCGAGGCGGTGGCGCGGCTCGCTGGGCTGGTCCGGGCCATGGGCGCCAATGTCGAAGAGATGGATGCGGCGCATCACGACCTGGTGCTGGCCGTCACCAGCCACACGCCGCACCTGATCGCCTATACCATGGTCGGTGTCGCCGATCACCTGAAGCGGGTGACGGAAAGCGAGATCATCAAGTATTCCGCCGCCGGCTTTCGGGATTTCACCCGGATCGCGGCCTCGGACCCGACGATGTGGCGCGACGTGTTCCTGCAGAACAAGGACGCGGTGCTGGACATCCTCGGGCGCTTCACCGAGGAGCTGTTCGTCCTGCAGCGCGCCATCCGCATGGGCGACGGCGCGCATCTGCACGACTATTTCACCCGCACCCGGGCGATCCGGCGCGGCATCATCGAGGCCGGGCAGGACACCGCGGCGCCCGACTTCGGCCGCAGCCAGACGCCCGCCAAGGACGCCTAGCGGCGCGGGAACAGCGGTGCCGGGCCCAGCGTGACCGGGCCAAGGCTGACCTTGCCGCCGGCCAGGACCAGCGGCAGGCGCAATTCACCCGCAGCCGGGGCCGGGAAATCCGCGCCCTCGGGCAGCGGCAGTTCCGAGATGTTCTTCAGCATGGCGCCGGCCAGCATCACCACCTTCTGCGGGATCAGCCCGGCCGACGCCGCCGCGTCCAGCATCGGCCGCGCGTCGGGCGTATAGACCGCGAGCAGCCCCTGCGCCCGGCCCTGGGCATCGGCACGGACCTCGCCCAGGATGCGGGCGCCGAGCTTGCCCAGCCGCAGCTTTGACCCGTCGAGCCGCAGCCCGGTGGGCAGCGGCATGGTCTCGGGCGTGAGCGTCTGCGGCGAGGGCGGTCGGTCGAGCCACAGCCGGCCGGTCGCCTTAAGGCTCAGCGTGCCGGGCAGGGGCAGGGGGTTCGACAGCGCCTCGGGCGCAAGGTCGTGCAGCGACAGCGCGACGTCATAGCCGCCGTCGTCGGCCAGCCGGGCCCGGGCCTCAAAGCCCTGCGCCAGCGGCGCGCCCTGCAGCGTCAGCGGGCCGGAGCGGACGAAGACGCTGCGGAATTCGGCGCCGGCCAGCGGGCGCACGCCAAGGCCGGCCTCGGCATCGGCCAGACCCAGCGCCATGGGCCCGGTGCCAGCGTCCAGCATCGCTTGCGGCGGCAGGTCCAGCCGCAGCTCGGTCGGGTGCAGCGGGCCGACCCAGGCCTGGGCCTGCGGCAGCGCCAGCCGGCCCGAGGGCGTCTCCAGCTCGACGGCGACGGCCGAGACGCCGATGCGGCCGGGCCGGCGCAGCTCGTGCAGGGTGCCGATCCCGACCCCCGGGGTCTCGGCCGCGATTCGGCGCAGCTCTCGGGTCAGCAAGCCTTCGGCCCCCAGCCACAAGCCGCCCAGAGCCAGGGCAAGCACGGTCAGCCACAGAAGCAATCGGCGCATGGGTTTCCTCGTCTCGGTCGAGCCGTCTTGGATCGGCGGCCATGCTGTCCTAAGTTTTTCGCAAGCGAAAGCAAAGCGGGGTGGGGTCAGGAATGGGTGAGCGGCCAGAGCATTGGGTCTTTGCCTATGGCTCGCTGATGTGGGATCCCGGCTTTGCGGTGGCCGAAACGGTGCAGGCGCGGGTCGAGGGCTTTGCCCGCCGCTTCTGCCTGCGCTCGGTGGTCTATCGCGGCACGGTCGAGGCGCCGGGGCTGGTCCTGGGGCTGGACATCGACGCGCAGGCGCATTGCGTGGGGCTGGCGCTGCGGGTGGAGGATGCCGACTGGCCGAACACGCTGGCCGGGCTGCGCGAGCGCGAGCTGACCACCGAGGCCTATGCCGAGTTGCAGCTGCCGCTGCTGCTGGCCGACGGGCGCCGGGTCGAGGCCGTCGCCTATGTCATCCGCCGCGACCACGACCAGTATTGGGCGCATCTGGACATGGCCCAGCAGGCCGAGATCATCGCCCGCGCCCATGGCGGCCGCGGTCCGAACGCCGACTATCTGTTCAACACCGCCATGCACCTGGCCGAGATGGGCGTCGAGGACCTGGAGATGGACGAGCTGGCGCGCCGCGTCCGGCTGCTGGTGCGACCAAAGCCGGATTGACCGGCGGCGCCCCGCCGCATCGCTTGGCAGCGGGCGATCCGGCCACTACAGTCGCCCACGAAGCAGGGAATGGAGTTGCCGCTTGTCCCCGTCCGATGCCGATCCGCCGCCGCAAACTGCCGCCGAAGGCCGCAAGACCCGCGCCGCCCGCCTTGCGGCCACGCGCCGGGGCGAGCCGGGGCTGACCGGCCCGAGCCAGCCGCAATTCTCGCAACCCGTGCGCCAGATCGTGCTCATGCTGATCGCGCTGGCGCTGGTCGTGGCCGGGGCCTGGTTCGCCTATGGTCGCATCCTGCGCATCTTTTCCTCGAACGAGGCGCTGAACGGGCTGATCCTGGCCGTCTTCGTGATGGGGGTGCTGGGCTGCTTCTGGCAGGTGGCCGAGCTGGTGAAGTCGGTCAGCTGGATCGAGCGATTCGCCGCCCGGCGCCGCAATGCCGCCGGTCGCGGCGTCAGCACGGCCGAGCCCGCCGATGCCGACCAGGCGCCGCGCCTGCTGGCGCCGCTTTCGGCGCTCTTGGGCCAGCGCGGGCCGGTCGGCGGCGTGATCTCGACCGAATCGTCGCGCTCGATCCTGGAATCGGTCGCGACGCGGATCGACGAGGCGCGCGACATCACGCGCTACCTCGCCAACCTGCTGATCTTCCTGGGCCTTCTGGGCACGTTCTATGGCCTCGCGACCACGGTGCCGGCGGTGGTGGACACCATCCGGGCGCTAGCGCCCAAGGATGGCGAGACCGGGATCGAGGTCTTCAACAAGCTGATGACCGGGCTCGAATCGCAGCTGGGCGGCATGGCCACGGCCTTTTCCAGCTCGCTCCTGGGCCTGGCCGGCTCGCTGGTCGTCGGCTTGCTGGAACTGTTCGTCACCCATGGCCAGAACCGCTTCTATCGCGAGCTGGAAGAATGGATGTCGGGCTTTACCCGCGTCGGCCTGGGCGGCGAGGGGCATGGCTTGGGCGAGGCGGCGCTGGTCGATTTCGCCGAACGGGTCGAGGCGCAGCTGGCCGGCTTGCAGGAATTCTATGCGCAGCGCGACGAATTGCGCGACCAGGAGGCCGCGGCCGCCGACCAGCGCGCGCTGGCCTTGGCGCAGGGCGTCGAGCAGCTGGCGGGGCTTCTGGGCGAGGATCGCGACCGCTTGGGCGCAACCCTTGCCGCCGAGCGCGAGGCGACGGCGCGTGCGCTGTCCGGGGTCGAGCAGGGGCTGGCGGGGCTTGCCGCCGCGCCGCGCCAGGATCCCGGGCTGCTGGCTGCACTGGACCGGCTGGCCGAGGGGCAGGCGCGTCTGCTGGCCGGCCAGCCTGCCTTTGACGCGCTGCCGCAGGCGCTGGAGCGGCTGGCGGCGGGCCAGGACCGGCTGGCGGCGCTGGCCGAGATGCCGGCACGCGATCCGGCGCTGGCCGAGACGCTGACGCGCCTTGCCGCCCTGTCCGAACGCCCGGCGCCCGACAACGGCCTGCTGATCCGGGCGCTGGAACGGCTGGCCGAGGGGCAGGACCGCATCCTGGAACAGGCGCCTGCCCGCGCGCCCGCGGGCGACGACCCCGAGGCGCGGATGCGGCTGCGCTCGATCGACGTGCAGCTGGGGCGGCTGGTCGAGGAGGCCGCCAGTGGCCGCGACGGGCTGATCTCGGAACTGCGCGAGGACATGGCGGCGCTGACCCGCGCCATCCGCAACCTGGAGCGTGGCGATGGGGCTTAGCCGGGGCGGCGGCAACCGGTTCTCGGCCACGATCTGGCCGGGATTCGTCGATGCCATGACCGCGCTGCTGATGGTCATGATGTTCGTGCTGACCATCTTCCTCTTGGTGCAATCGGTGCTGCGCGACCAGATCACCACCCAGGACAGCGAGCTGGATCAGCTGGGCGCGCAGCTGGCGCAGCTGACGGCGGCGCTCTCGACCTCGCAAAGCCGGGCCGAGGGGCTGGACCGCGACCTGGGCGCCACGCGCGGCCAGCTGGCCGAGGCGCAGGGCAGGATCGACGAGCAGACCGAGGCGGCGCGGCTGGCCGCCGCCCGGCGCGAGGCGCTGGAGGCGCTGGTGGCCGACCTGCGCCGCCGCAATGCCGATGCGGCGCAGGAACTGACCCGGACACAGGCCGCTCGCACCGCCGATGCCGAGGCGGCCAAGGCCTTGCAGGACAAGCTCGCGCAATCCGATGCCGAGCTGACCTCCATGACGATGGAACTGGAAGCCGCCCGCAAGCAGGCCGAGGAGACGCTGACCCTGCTCGCCGCCGCCGAGGCCGCGAAGAAGGATCTGGGCGACCAGGCGCAGGCCCGGGCGACCGAGGCCGAGAAGCAGGCCGCGCTGCTGGCCGTGGCGCAGCAGAAGCTCTCGGAGCAAGAGGCGCTTTCGACCGAGGATCAGCGCCGGCTGGCGCTGCTGAATCAGCAGGTCCTGCAACTGAACGACCAGCTCGGCAGCCTGCGCGCGGTGCTGGATGCGGCCGGCGAGGAGCGCAAGGCCGCCGATCTGAAGGTCGAGGACCTGGGCCAGCAGCTGAACCTGGCGCTGCTGCGCGCCGCCGAGGAGGAGAAGAAGCGCCGCGCGCTGGAGGCGGAGGCCCGCAGCAAGGCCGAGGCCGAGGCCAAGGACCTGGCGCGCTATCGCTCGGAATTCTTCGGCCGGCTGTCGCAGATCCTGGAGGGCCGCGAGGGCGTGCGCGTCGTCGGCGACCGCTTCGCCTTTTCCTCCGAGGTGCTGTTCCCGGCCGGCGAGGCGACGCTCTCGCCCGAGGGACGGGCGCAGATCGCCCGGGTCAGCGATCTTCTGAAGCAGATCTCGGCCGAGATCCCGCCCGAGATCGACTGGATCATCCGCGTGGACGGCCATACCGACAGCCAGCCCCTGTCGGGCCAGGGGCGCTATCGCGACAACCGGGAACTCAGCCAGGCGCGGGCGCTGGCCGTGGTGCGCTACATGGTGGACGATCTGGTCTTTCCGGCCGACCGGCTGCTGCCGGCGGGCTTTGCCGATACGCGGCCGGTGGCCCAGGGCGACACGCCCGAGGCCCGGGCCCAGAACCGCCGCATCGAACTGAAGCTGACCGAGCGCTAGGCACGCCCGATCCCAGGTGTCCGGGCTCAGGCGTCCTGCGCCGGTGCGGCCTCGCGCGGCGGCCGGCCGATGATGTCGCGCAGCGCGTCCAGCTCGATGAAATTGTCGGCTTGGCGGCGCAGCTCGTCCGCGATCATCGGCGGCTGCGAGCGCATGGTCGAGACCACCGAGACCCGCACGCCCTGGCGCTGCAACGCCTCGACCAGCGGGCGGAAGTCGCCGTCGCCGGAAAACAGCACCGCATGGTCCAGCCGCGGCGCCAGTTCCATGGCGTTGATCACCAGCTCCACGTCCATGTTGCCCTTGACCTTGCGGCGGCCAAGCGCATCGGTGTATTCGCGGGCAGGCTTCGTCACCATGGAATAGCCGTTGTAATGCAGCCAGTCGACCAGCGGGCGGATCGGTGAATAATCCTCGTTTTCCAGCAGGGCCGTGTAGTAATAGGCGCGGATCAGCTTGCCGCGCCGCTCGAATTCCTGCCGCAGCAGCTTGTAGTCGATGTCGAAGCCCAGCGATTTTGCCGCGGCGTAAAGGTTCGACCCGTCGATGAACAACGCCAGCCGATCATCCTTGTAAAACACGATTCCCCCAAGATGTCCCGAAACCCAAACCAGAACGCGAAACTAGCCTTGGTGGCGCTGGGTGCAAACCTGCCTAGTTCGGCAGGTGTCCCGGCGGAAACAATCCGATTCGCGCTGGATAAGCTGCTGAAAATACCCCAGGTCCAGCCATGTGCAATCAGCCGTTTCTGGATCACCCCGGCTTTTCCGGCCGGTTCCGGTCCCGATTACGTGAACGGAGCGGTTTCGTTCACCTGTGACCTGCCGCCGGCCCGGCTTCTGGGGATATTGCACGAAATTGAGGCAGAATTCGGCCGCACCCGCGAAGGCGCGCGTTGGCAGGCGCGCGGCCTGGACCTGGACCTGCTGGCGCTGGACGGGCTGGTGCTGCCCGATGCCGCGACCCAGGATCATTGGCGCGGCCTGCCGTCCGAGGAACAGCCGCGGCATGCGCCGCCCGAATTGATCCTGCCGCATCCCCGGATGCAGGACCGCGGCTTCGTGCTGGCGCCGCTGGCCGAGATCGCGCCGGACTGGCGCCATCCGCGCCTGGGGCTGACGGTGGCGCAGATGCTGGCGGCCTTGCCAGCGGGTGCGCTGGCGGGTATGAAGCCGCTGACCGCTTGACATTTCCGGGGTGCGACGCCATTTATCCGGCTTCGCCCTGCACCCCGATTCCAGCTGATAAGGTGACCGATGGCCCGCGTGACAGTCGAAGATTGCGTCGACAAGGTTCCGAACCGCTTTGACCTGGTGATGCTGGCCGCCCATCGTGCGCGTGAAATCGCCGCGGGCAGCCCGCTGACCGTCGACCGCGACAATGACAAGAATCCCGTGGTCTCGCTGCGCGAGATCGCCGACGAGACCCAGCCCGTCGATGAGCTGCGCGAACGCATGATCGAATCCAGCCAGACCCAGATCGAGGTCGACGAGCCGGAAGAGGATGCGATGGCGCTGCTGCTGGGCGCCGAGATCGACCGCCCGAAACCCGCCGACGAAGAGTCCGAGGAGCGCATGCTGCGCATGATGCTGGACGCGCAAGGCAGGAACTGAGCATAAGGTCTTCGGCTGAACATGATCGACGTCGAAGACCTGATCGCGCTCATTCGCAACTACAACCCGCGCACCAATGCCGAGTTGATCCGCGACGCCTATGAATACGGGCGTCGCATGCACGAGGGCCAGTTCCGCCACTCGGGCGAGGCCTATTTCACCCATCCCGTCGCCGTCGCCGCCATCCTGACCGAGATGCGGCTGGACGATGCCACCATCGTCACCGCGCTTCTGCACGACACGATCGAGGACACGCGCTCGACCTGGACCGAGGTGGCGCAGATGTTCGGCCGCGAGATCGCCGACCTGGTCGATGGCGTCACCAAGCTGACCAATCTGCAGCTCAGCGGCGCGCATAGCAAGCAGGCCGAGAATTTCCGCAAGCTTTTCATGGCGATGTCGCGCGATCTTCGCGTGATCCTGGTCAAGCTGGCCGACCGGCTGCACAATATGCGCACCATCAAGTCCATGCGCCCCGACAAGCAGCAGCAGAAGGCGCGCGAGACCATGGACATCTTCGCGCCGCTGGCCGGCCGGATGGGCATGCAATGGATGCGCGAAGAGCTGGAAGACCTCGCCTTCAAGGTCATCAACCCCGAGGCGCGCAATTCGATCATCCGCCGCTTCGTCAGCCTGCAACGCGAATCCGGCGACGTGATCCCCAAGATCACCGCCGACATCCGTGCCGAGCTGGAGCGCGAGGGGATCGAGGCCGATGTCTATGGCCGCGCCAAGCGCCCGTTCAGCATCTGGCGCAAGATGCAGGAAAAGCAGCTTTCCTTCTCGCGCCTGTCGGACATCTACGGCTTTCGCATCATCACCCGGACCGAGCCCGACTGCTATCGCACGCTGGGCGTGATCCACCATCGCTGGCGTGCCGTACCGGGGCGGTTCAAGGATTACATCAGCCAGCCCAAGGCCAACGGTTATCGCTCGATCCACACCACGGTCTCGGGCCGCGACGGCAAGCGGGTCGAGGTGCAGATCCGCACCCGCCAGATGCACGAGGTCGCGGAATCCGGCGTGGCGGCGCATTGGGCCTATCGCGACGGCGCCCGCACCGAGAACCCCTTTGCCGTCGATCCGGGCGAATGGATCGCCAGCCTGACCGAGCGTTTCGGCGAAGAGGACCACGACGAATTCCTCGAGCATGTGAAGCTCGAGATGTATTCCGACCAGGTGTTCTGCTTCTCGCCCAAGGGCGACGTGATCCCGCTGCCGAAAGGGGCGACGCCGCTGGATTTCGCCTATGCCATCCACACGCGGCTGGGCAATTCCTGCGTCGGCGCCAAGGTGGACGGCATCCGCGTGCCGCTGTGGACGCGGCTGAAGAACGGCCAGTCGGTCGAGATCATCGCCGCCTCGGGCCAGCGCCCGCAGGCGACCTGGCTCGACATCGTGGTGACCGGCCGCGCCAAGGCCGCGATCCGCCGCAGCCTGCGGCAAGAGGACCGGACGCGCTTCATCCGCCTCGGCTCGGAACTGGTGCGGGTGGCCTTCGAGCATGTCGGCCGCAAGGTCAGCGACAAGGCGCTGCGCACCGCCGCGCGCACCATGGCGCTGCCCGATACCGACGAACTGCTGGCCCGGATCGGCAGCGCCGAGATCTCGGCCCATGACGTGCTCTCGACGCTTTACCCCGAGCTCGCCTCGGCCCGCAGCGAGATCGACGCCCGCCGCGCCGTCGCCGGGCTCGAGGCCGACCAGGAATTCACCCGCGCGCCCTGCTGCAACCCGCTGCCGGGCGAGCGCATCGTCGGCATCACCTATCGCGGCAAGGGCGTGGTGATCCATGCCATCGACTGCCCGGTGCTGGCCGAATTCGAGGACAGCCCGGACCGCTGGGTCGACCTGCATTGGCGCGAGGGGCAGCACCCGGCCGCCTATTCGACCATGCTGTCGCTGACCATCCGCCACGACGCGGGCGTGCTGGGCCGGATCTGCACGCTGATCGGCGCCCAGGGCGCCAATATCTCGGACCTGGAATTCATCGACCGCAAGCCGGATTTCTATCGCCTGCGGGTCGAGGTCGAGCTGCGCGGCCGCGAGCATCTGCACGCGCTGCTGACCGCGCTCGAGGCGGAAAGCGACGTGGCCCAGGTCTCGCGCATCCGCGACCCCTCGGCGCATCTGGCCTGAGGGCGCGGTCATGTTCAAGCGCAGGAAACCGCTGAGCTACGCTCAGATGTGGACCGAGATGTTCTATCCCCGCTCGGGCTGGAAACGGGCGTCGAAATACGTGCTGCACCGGCTGCGGCGGCTGCCCGACCGGCCGCATCGCGTGGCGCGGGGCTGGGCGGCGGGCATCTTCGTCTCGTTCACGCCCTTCTTCGGCTTCCACCTGATGGGTGCGGCGCTGATCGCCTGGATCATCCGCGGCAATATCCTGGCGGCGCTTTTGGGCACCTTCGTCGGCAACCCGCTGACCACGCCCTTCGTGGCGCTGACCGCGACCGGGCTCGGCCGCTGGATCCTGGGGGTCGAGGGCAAGTTCACCCCGCACCTGATCTTCGAGGAATTCACCCGCGCCGGCAGCGAGCTGTGGAACAACCTGCTGGCGCCGGTGACGGATCGCGTCGCGCATTGGGACCAGCTCCTGCAATTCAACGAGCAGATCTTCACGCCCTATATGGTCGGCGGCGTGATCGAGGGCCTGCCGATCTGCATCGCCATCCATTACCTGACGGTGCCGGTCATCAAGGCCTATCACCGCCACCGCGAAAAGCAGATGGCCGAGCGCATCGCCCGCGCCAAGGCCCGCCGCGCCGCGGAGCTCTCCGCAAAGGCGCAGCCCTCAAAAACCCAGCCGGTCGCGCAGGGAATACCAGCCCATGCCGGCGACCAGCAGCGGCCAGCGCAGGGCGCCACCCCCGGGAAAGGGGCGTGAGGGCAGGGCGGCCATGGTGTCGAAACCCTGCGCCTGACCCGCCACCGCCTGCGCCATCAGCTTGCCGGCCAGCGTCGCCAGCGCCAGCCCGTGCCCGGAATAGCCGCTGGCCGACAGGCAGTTCGGCGCCGGCCGGGCAAAACAGGGCATCCGGTTCATGGTGATCGCCAGCGTACCGCCCCAGGCATGGGTCAGCGTCACGTCGGCCAGCCCGGGATAGATTTCCAGCAGCGGCTTTCGCACCTTGGCGGCGATGTCCTTCGGAAAGCGATAGCTGACATTCTCGCCACCGCCAAAGATCAGCCGACCCTCGGGATCAAGCCGCCAGTAGTTCACCACGAATTTCGTGTCATGCACGCCGATGGGCCGGGTCAGCACCTCGGCTGCCCGCGCGCCCAAGGGCTCGGTCGCGACGATGAAATTGTTGATCGGCATCACCCGCGCGGCGACGGCCATGTCCAGATGGCCCAGATAGCCGTTCGCGGCCAGGATGACATGGTCGCAGATGACCCGGCCCTTGCCGGTCTGCACGATGCTCTTCTCGCCCGCCCGGCCGTGGCGGATGTGATGGACATGGCTCAGTTCGCGGATCTGCGCCCCCGCCGCATCGGCCAGCCGCGCCATGCCAAGCGCCAGGGCCAGCGGATCGAGATGCCCGGCGCCATGGTCGAGCTCTCCGGCGATATAGGCCTCCGAGGGCACCAGCGCCCGGAACGCCTCCCGGTCCAGCGCCTCGATGCGCGCGTAGCCATAATCGCGCGCCAGCTTCTCGATCATGCCGCGAGCATGCTCGAACTCGCCGGGCTTGCGAAAGGCATGGGCGATACCGTCGGCGACCGGCACGCCCGAGCGCGCGGCCAGGTCGCGGGTCAGCGCCTTGGCCTCCTCGGCCATGTCCCACAGCCGATGCGCGGCCGGAACACCGGCCAGCCGCTCCAGCTCATCGACCTCCAGCCGCTGCCCCGAGCCCAGCTGCCCGCCATTGCGCCCCGAGGCGCCGAAGCCGACCCGATGCGCCTCCAGCACCATGACCGAGAAGCCCGCCTCGGCCAGATGCAGCGCCGCCGACAGCCCGGTGTAGCCCGCGCCGACCACGACGACATCGGCCCGCGCCTCGCCGCGCTGCTGCGGGAAGGCCGGCAGCGGCGCGCGCGTCGCGGCGTAAAGGCTCGGCGGATATTCCCCCAGCCGGTCGTTGGAAAACAGCAGGTTCATGCCGGCGTTTCTTTGCTCCACAAATACCCATGCGACGCGCGCGGCCGGGACCGACCCGCGCCGATCTCACACGTTCAGCAGCAGATGCTCACGCTCCCACGGGCTGATGACTTGCAGGAACTCCTTGTATTCGTTGCGCTTCACCGCTTGGTAGACCGCGACGAACTCGGAGCCCAGCACCTCGCGCATCGGCGCGCTCTCGGCCATCAGGTCCAGCGCATCGCCCAGGTTATAGGGCAGCTCGTCCTCGGACATATAGGCGTCGCCCAGGCATTCGGCGCGCGGATTCTCCTGCTCGCACAGCCCCAGGTAGCCGCAGGCAAGGCTGGCGGCGAGACCCAGATAGGGGTTGCAATCCATCCCCGCCAGGCGGTTTTCCAGCCGCCGCGCCTCGGGGCCGGAAATCGGCACGCGCAGCCCGGTGGTGCGGTTGTCGCGGCCCCATTCCAGGTTGATCGGTGCCGCGAAATCAGGAACATAGCGGCGATAGCTGTTGACATAGGGCGCCAGCAGCGCCACCGCCGCCGGCAGGTGCTTCTGCATCCCGGCGATGAAATGCAGGAAGGCCGGCGTCTCGCGGCCCTGCGCGTCGGAAAAGATGTTGCGGCCATCCGCCAGCCCGACCACCGAATGGTGGATATGCATGGCGCTGCCCGGCTCGCCCTCGATGGGCTTGGCCATGAAGGTGGCGAAACAGTCGTGGCGCAGCGCCGCCTCGCGGATCAGCCGCTTGAAATAGAAGATCTGGTCGGCCAGGTGCACCGGGTCGCCGTGGTTCAGGTTGATCTCGACCTGGCCGGCGCCGCCCTCTTGCAGGATGCCGTCGATCTCGAAGCCCTGCGCCTCGGCGAAGTCGTAGATGTCGTCGATGACCTTGCCGTATTCGTCCACCGCCGACATGGAATAGGCCTGTTTCGCCGCCGCCCGCCGGCCCGAGCGGCCCATGGGCGGCATGATCGGCTGGTTCGGGTCGATGTTGCGCGCGGTCAGGAAGAACTCCATCTCGGGCGCGACGATCGGCCGCCAGCCCTTAGCGCGGTAGAGCTCGACCACGCGCTTCAGCACATTGCGCGGCGCGATGGGCACCGGCCGGCCGGACTGGTCCGAGACGTCGTGGATCACCTGCAAGGTCACGTCCGCCGTCCAGGGCGCCGCCGTCGCGGTCGAGAAATCCGGGATCAGGATCATGTCGGGCTCGGTGAAGGCGCCCGAAGGGTTGTCAGCCCAATCCCCGGTGATGGTCTGCAAAAAGATCGAGTTCGGCAGGTAGAACCGTTCCTGATGCGCGAATTTCGAGGCCGGCATGGCCTTGCCGCGCGCCACGCCGGCGATGTCGGCGACGATGCATTCGACCTCGTCCAGCCGGCGGCCGGCGACATAATCCTGCGCGGCCTGCGGGGTCTCGTCGATCCAGTGCGATCTCATGCGACACCTCGGCGGGCTTCGGCCATGCTGGCGCGGGGCTGCTTCAGGAAATGCTCGATGCGGTCGGCAATGCCGGCGGAATGCAACGGTCCGCCCATGCGCGCCCGCGCGGCGTCCTGCACCGGCTCGGGCACCACGCCCCTGGCGCGGTGGTCCAGAAGCCCGTGGATGAAATCGTCGCCGAATTCGGGATGCGCCTGCACGGTCAGGGCGCGGTCGTCATAGGCCAGCACGGCATTCTCGCAGAAATCATTGCCGGCCAGCACCGTTGCACCCGGCGGCCGTTTCTGCACCTGGTCCTGGTGCCAGGCGTTCATGGTCACCAGTTCGCCTCCGAAATCATAGTCCTGCGGGCCGATGGCCCAGCCGCCGGGGTGCTTGGCGACCTTGCCGCCCAACGCCTGGGCGATGATCTGGTGGCCGAAGCAGATGCCGACCATCGGCACATGCTCGGCATAGGCGCGGCGGATGAAATCCTCGAGCGGCGGGATGAAGGCGTGATCTTCATAGACGCCGTGGCGCGAGCCGGTCAGCAGCCAGCCCTCGGCGTCATGGACCGAGGCGGGGACCGCCATCGCCTCGACGTGATAGCTGGTGAATTCGAAGCCGCGCCCCGCGAGCAGCCGCTCGAACAGGGTGTCGTAATCGCCCAGCTCGCCGCGAATGACCTCGGGCGACTGGCCGCATTTCAGGATGCCGATGCGCATGATTGGCCTGTTGATTGTCCAGGTGCAAAGCTAGTCGCGCCGCCCGCCGCGGGCAAGAGGCTGCGACTTATGGCGGGGCTGGCCCGGGCGCGCGCCCCGCGCTAGGGTCGGACCCGCAGATCAGCAATGAAGGACAGACCATGCCCGGACTTCGCCCAGACGTGGACCCCGAGGGGCTTCAGGAATTCTCGGTCGTCTTTACCGACCGCTCGCTCAACCACATGTCGCAGCGGTTCCAAGCCGCCATGCGCGAGATTTCGGCCAACCTGCGCGAGGTTTATCGCGCCGAAGCGGTGGCGCTGGTCCCCGGCGGCGGCACCTGCGCGATGGAATCGGTGGCGCGGCAGTTCGGCCGCGATGCCTATGCGCTGATCATCCGCAACGGCTTCTTCAGCTTCCGCTGGAGCCAGATCTTCGAGGCCGGCGGCTTCGCGCGCGAGACTACGGTGATGATGGCCCGCCCGGCCGGGAACGAGCCGCGCGCCCCCTTCGCCCCCGCGCCCATCGAGGAGGTGGTGGCCCGGATCCGCGAGACCCGCCCCGAGGCGATCTTCGCCCCGCATGTCGAGACGGCGGCGGGGATGATCCTGCCCGACGATTATATCAAGGCGCTGGCCGATGCCGCGCATGAGGTGGGCGCGATCATGGTGCTGGACTGCATCGCCTCGGGCGCGATCTGGGTCGACATGGCCGCGACCGGCGTCGACGTGCTGATCTCGGCCCCGCAGAAGGGCTGGTCGGCCTCGCCCTCGGCCGGGATGGTGATGTTCTCGGCCCGGGCGCTGGAACGACTGGATCAGACGACCAGCGACAGCTTCGCGCTGGACCTGAAGAAATGGCGCGCGATCATGAAGGCCTATGAGGACGGCGGCCATGCCTATCATGCCACCATGCCGACCGATGCGCTGATCGGCTTGCGCGACGCCATGGCCGAGACCCGGGCCCTGGGCTTCGAAGCGGCGCGCGAGGCGCAATGGCGGCTGGGCGACGCGGTGCGCGCCGACCTGGCGCGGCGCGGGCTGCGCTCGGTCGCGGCCGATGGCTTTGCGGCGCCGGGCGTGGTGGTCTGCTATACCGACGACCCCGAGATCTCGACCGGCAGGAAGTTCCTGGCCGAGGGCTATCAGATCGCCGCCGGCGTGCCCCTGCAGGTCGGCGAGGGCGAAGGCTTTCGCAGCTTCCGCATCGGGCTTTTCGGGCTCGACAAGCTCAAGGACGTGGACAGCACCCTGGCGCGGCTGCTGCCGGCCTTTGACGCGGTGCTGCCCGAGGCGCCCTAAATCGCGCCCGGCGGTGGAACAATCGGCGGGGTGTCGCGGTTCTGTCTGCGAAACCGATACAGCCTTGTGAAAGGAGATTGCCATGGCCAATCCTCAATCCACCGCCGAGGACATGAAGAACGAAGCCCGTAAGGCGGCGGACGATCTCGGCCAACATGCCCGCGACGCCGCCGACGACATGGGCCGGCACGCCCGCAACGCGGCCGACGACGCCGGCGCGGCGCTGGACAGCGCCCGCGAGCGCGGCGCCGAGCTTTATGACACGGTGCGGGAAAAGGGCCAGGAATTCGTCGAAACCGCCCGCAAGCGCGGCGAGGAATATGTCGAGGCGGCGCGCGAGCGCGGCCACGACTATGCCGACCGCGCCCGCGGCGAAGCCCGCCGCCTGTATCGCGAAGGCGAACGCCGTGCCGGCGAGATGGCCGAGCATGCCGAGGAGTATTACGACGAGGTCTCGACCATGGTGCGCCGCAACCCGGCGCAGGCGCTTGGCATCGCCGCCGGCGTCGGCTTCCTGCTGGGCCTGATCATCGCCCGTCGCTGAGCGCGCCGCCATGTTCGCCTATACCAGGAACTTGCAGCTTGCCCTGACGGACAAGCTGCGCCGTGCCGGGCTGATGGCCGGGGCAGGGGTGGCGCTGCTGGTGGCGGCGGGGTTCCTGCTGGCGGCGCTCTGGACCTGGCTGGCCTATCACCTGCACTGGGGTCCGCTCTGGGCCTCGCTGGCGATCGGGACCGGGTTCCTGCTGATCGGGATCATCCTGATGCTGGCCGGCGGCAAGGAGCGTCACCCGACGCCCAGCACCGACGAGCTGAAGGCCGAGATCGAGCAGCAGCTGCACCTTGCCGCCGATGCGGCGGTCGAGAAGGTCAGCGGGCTTGCGGATCGCACCCTGGACCGTGCCTCGGAAAAGGCCGGCGAGATGGTCGATCGGGCCAGCCAGCGGGTGCATTCCGTGGCCGACACTCTGGCCTATCGTGCCGACCGCTTCGCGGACCGGACCGAGGCCCGTGTCGTCGGTGCCGTGCGCAAGGCGGGCGAGAGCGCCTCGCGCAAGCTGGGCCTGCCCGCGGATGCGGCCGAGCGCGTCGCGCAAGGTGCGACCCAGTCCCGCGCCGCGCCCTTTGTGCCGCTGATCGGCGCCTTCGCGATCGGCATGACCCTGGCCTCGCGCCTGGGCGGCCGCCGATCCGAAGACGATTGGGACGACGACGAGCGCTGGTGACGAGCGCTGGTGAAAACAGCAAAAAGCCCGCCGGACGGCGGGCTTTTTCGCTGCGGGGGGCGTTCAAGCGTTCGCTTCGCGGATCTTGTTCGCGGCGTCCTTGTCATAGGCGACGCCGGCCTTGTCGAAGAGCTGGTCGAGCTCGCCCGACAGCGTCATCTCGGTGATGATGTCGCAGCCGCCGACGAATTCGCCCTTGACGTAAAGCTGCGGGATGGTCGGCCAGTCCGAGAAATCCTTGATGCCCTGACGGATGTCGGCATCGGCCAGCACGTTCACGTCGCGATAATCGACGTTCATGTAGTTCAACACCCCGGCCACGCGGCTGGAGAAGCCGCATTGCGGCATTTCCTTGGTGCCCTTCATGAACAGGACGACGTCATGGCCGTCGATGGTCTGCTGGATCTGCTGGCGTGCGTCGGTCATATCTGCGGTTCCTTGCTGAAGCACGGCGTGCTTGCGATTTACTCGGGGGCCTTGGTCGTCAGCGCCAGCGCATGCAGCGCGCCGCTCGGCCCGTCCATCTTGCCTTGCAGCGCGGCATAGACCGCGCGTTGTTGCTGGACCCGGTTCAGGCCACGGAAACTCTCGTCGATCACCTCGGCCGCGTAATGGTTGCCGTCGCCGGCCAGGTCGGTGATCGTGATCTGTGCCTGCGGGAAGGCGGCGCGGATCAGGGCTTCGATGTCATGGGCTTCCATTGCCATGGCGGATCCTTTCCTTGTTCTGCATGATGTAGGCCAAGCCCGGGCGCCCCGCAAGGTCGCCTCCCCGCGCATCATTCGAACGGACGCCATGACGCTGCCCCTGCTGACGAACCGCGACGCCCGCCGGCTGTTCCTGGACCGCCACCTGCTCTTGCGGCCCGGCGCAGGCCCGGGGCGCGGCGCCGATCTGGAAGGCGTGCTGACCGCGCTGGGCTTCGTGCAGGTCGACAGCGTCAACACGCTGGCGCGGGCGCATGACCTGATCCTGTGGTCGCGGCGCGGGCAGTATCGCCCGGCGGCGCTGGAATCGCTGATCGCCCGGCAGCGTGCCGCGTTCGAGCACTGGACCCATGACGCCGCGGTGATCCCGATGCGCTTCTATCCGATGTGGCGGCTGAAATTCGCCCGGGACGAGGCACACATGCAGCGCCGCTGGCCGAAATGGCGGCGCGAGGGCTGGGATGCGGAATTCGACAGCGTGCTGCGCCATATCGCCGATCACGGCCCGGCCTCGACTTCGGACCTGGGCGGGGACGAGCCGCGCGGCTCGGGCGGCTGGTGGGACTGGCACCCGTCCAAGACGGCGCTGGAATACCTGTGGCGCTCGGGCCGGCTGGCGATCCGGCACCGCAGCGGCTTTCGCAAGGTCTATGACCTGGCCGAGCGGGTGATCCCCGAGGCGCAGCGGGCGGCGCGGCTCGACGATGCCGAGATCCTCGACTGGGCGCTGTCGTCCGCGCTGGAGCGGCTGGGCTTCGCGACCTCGGGCGAACTGGCCGCGTTCTTCCAGATCGCGACGCCCGACGAGGCGAAGGCCTGGTGCGCCCGGGCCCTGGCGGCGGGCCGCATTGCCGAGATCGAAGTCCAGGCCGCCGACGGCCAGCGCCGGCGCAGCTATGCCCTGCCGGGCCTGGCCGAGCGGGTCGCCGCGCTGCCCGAGCCTTCGGGCCGGGTGCGGCTCTTGTCGCCCTTTGATCCGGCGCTGCGCGACCGGGCGCGGGCCGAGCGGCTGTTCGGCTTTCGCTATCGCATCGAGATCTTCGTGCCGGCGGCGCGGCGGCAATACGGCTATTACGTCTTTCCCGTGATGCAGGGCGACCGGCTGATCGGCCGGCTGGATGCCAGGCGTGACGGCGACGCGCTGGCGGTCCGCGCCTTCTGGCCCGAGCCGGGGCAGCGCATGGGCAAGGCGCGGCTGGCCGGGCTGATGGCCGAGTTGCAGCGCCTGTTGCCGCTGACGGGGGGACGGGACATCCGCCTGGCCCCGAACTGGTTGCGGGCATGAAAAAACCGCCGGGGGTGCCCGGCGGTTCGATGGCGTCAGCCTGGGGTCGCGATCACTCGCGGTTGCCCATGAATTGCAGCAGGAACATGAACAGGTTCAGGAAGTCCAAGTAGAGCTGCAGGGCGCCCATGATCGCGGCCTTGCCCAGGAAATCCCGGTCCGAATTCGCCAGTTGCAGATAGGTGTTCTTGATGTTCTGCGTGTCGAAGGCGGTCAGGCCGGCAAAGATCAGCACGCCGATCGCCGAGATGGCAAATTGCATGGCGCCCGATTTCAGGAAGATGTTCACGATCGAGGCCACGATCAGCCCGATCAGGCCCATCATCAGGAAGGTGCCCATGCCCGACAGGTCGCGCTTGGTCGTGTAGCCGTAAAGCGACAGGCCGGCAAAGGCGATGGCCGTGATCAGGAAGGTCTGGATGATCGAGAAGCTGGTGTAGACCATGAAGATCCAGCTGATCGACAGGCCCATCAGCGCGGCAAAGACATAGAACACGGTCGTCGCGGCCGAGACCGAGAGCCGGTTCAGCGCGGCGCCGAAGCCGAAGACCACCAGCAGCGGCGCGAACATGATCACCCAGCGCAGCGGCGAGGTATAGATCGCGGCGCCAAGCGAGGTCAGCGTGCCGTCCGGGTTCATGGCCAGGCCCGAGATGCCCCAGGCGGCGCCGGCGGTCACCAGCATGGCCACGGCCATCAGGCCGTAGACCTTGTTCATATAGGCGCGCAGCCCTTCATCCACGGCAGCCGAGCGCGTCGCGGTCCCGGCCGTGCGGATCGAATTGTAATCTTGCATAGGTTCTCCCCGGTCGAAAATCGCGGTGCGGCCGCTACGGCCCACCATCCCCGCAAATATCGGTCACGCGCCCCGAGATTTCAATGCGATCGCGCCGGAATGCGGGGCTTTTGACGAAAATTTCATAGGCTAACGATCACCTTTCCGGTCGAGCGCCGCGACTCGAGCAGATCATAGCCCTCGGCAAGCTGCGCCAGCGGCAGGGTGGCCCCGACATGCGGGCGCAGCCGGCCCTGCGCGTAAAGCGAAAACAGCGCCGCGATGTCCTGGCGCAGGGCGGCGGGGTCGAGCTTGCGATAGCCGCCCCAATAGAAGCCGTGGATGGCGATGTTCTTGACCAGCGCGTGGTTCAGGGGCAGGGCGGGCGGCTTGCCGCCGGCAAAGCCGATGACCAGGAAGCGCCCGCCGGGGCGCAGCGCGCCGAAGGCGGCCTCGCCCGGGGCGTCGCCGACCGGGTCATAGACCACGTCGACACCGCCGAGATCGCGCAGCGCCGCGCGCAGGTCGGGGCAGGTGGCGCTGTCGATGGTCTCGGCGGCGCCGGCCGCGCGGGCGATGTCGAGCTTGTCGGCGCCGCGGGCCACGGCGATGACGCGGGCGCCAAGCGCCGCGCCGATCTCGACCGCGGTCAGGCCGACGCCGCCGGCGGCGCCCAGCACGGCCAGCGTCTCGCCCGCCCGCAGGCCGGCACGCTGGGTCAGGGCGAAATGGCTGGTGCCATAGGCGATCAGGAAGCCCGCGGCCTCGTCATGGCTCATGCCGTCGGGGATCGGGTGGCAATCGGCGGCGGCGAAGAGATTGGCCTCGGCCATGGTGCCCTGGGCCTGCACGGCGACGCGGGTGCCCGGCGCCAGGTCGACGCCCGGACCGGCGGCCAGCACCTCGCCCGCGCCCTCGAGCCCGGGGATGAAGGGCAGGGGCGGCGTCTCTTGGTAGCGGCCGGTGGTCATCAGCAGATCGGCAAAATTCAGCGCAGCGGCGCGCAGCCGCACCAGCACCTGACCGGGCCCGGGCTCCGGCAGGCGCAGCACGCCTGGCACGGGAAGTCCCGCCATTTCCTTGATTTGCATCATGTTCCAGTCGCTGCCCATGATTCACACTCCTGACTGAAAACGCGAATCTCGCGCTGGTTTTTCCTGTATTTCCCGGGGCTTCGGATAGTCCGCCCGCAGGGCTGTCCGCGATTGTCTTTTTGGACAGGTCCACATTATCGAACTCGAAAATTGCGTCAAACTGGTGTAGCGCCCGTTTAGATTGAGTGAGGTGTTACCATGAAGCACAATGTGGACGTCCATGTCGGCAAGCGCATCCGCCACCGGCGGTGGATGATCGGCATGACCCAGCAGCAGCTGGCCGAGAAGGTCGGGATCAAGTTCCAGCAGATCCAGAAATACGAGACCGGGATGAACCGCGTCTCGGCGTCCCGGCTGTGGGACATCGCCCAGGCGGTGGACGTGCCGGTCAGCTTCTTCTTCGAAGGGCTCGAGGACGGGCATCTGCACGACGCGGTCGAGGGCGACATCCTGGCCGACAAGGAAGCGCTGCAGCTGGTCCGGGCCTATTACGCCATGCCCGAGGCGCAGCGCCGCCAGATCTTCGAACTGGCCCGGGTGCTGTCCGACGCGGCCTGATTGACGGCCGGCCCGCACAGGCTTCCGCTTCCGAAGCCGAGCGGCTAAACCTGCGCCCAGGCAAGCACGGGGGCAGGCGATGACAAGCGCGAACCAAGACATCCCTGTCGAAGGGGCCGAGCGGATCATGGCCGTGGCGCATCGCCTGGCCGACGCGGCCCGGATCGAGACCCTGGGCCTGTTCCGCAGTCCCGGGCTGCATCCCGACAACAAGGCGGGCGCCGGCTTCGACCCGGTGACCGAGGCCGACCGAGCCAGCGAACGCGCCATGCGCGCGATCCTGGCCGCCGAGCGCCCCGAGGATGCGATCCTGGGCGAGGAATACGGTGTCCAGAACGGACAGAGCGGCCTGACCTGGGTTCTGGACCCGATCGACGGCACCCGTGCCTTCATCTGCGGCGCGCCCAGCTGGGGCGTGCTGATCGGCCTCTCGGATGCCGGGGGGCCGATCTATGGCATCGTCGACCAGCCGCATCTGGACGAGCGTTTCGAGGGCGGCTTCGGCCGTGCCCGGCTGATCTCGCGCGCGGGCGAGCAGGCGCTGGCCACGCGCCGTGGCGTGACACTGGCGCAGGCGACGCTGATGACCACCTATCCCGAGGTCGGGAATCCCGTCGAACATACCGCCTTTCGCCGCGTCGCGGATCTAGTGCGGCTGACCCGCTATGGCCTCGACTGCTATGCCTATGCGCTTCTGGCCGCCGGCCATGTCGACCTGGTGATCGAGGCCGGGTTGCAGCCCTATGACGTGGCCGCGCCCATCGCGCTGGTGCGGGCGGCAGGCGGCACGGTCACCGACTGGCGGGGCGGCCCGGCGCATCACGGCGGCACCATCCTCGCCGCCGGCTCGGCCGAACTGCATGCCGAGGCGCTGGCGCTTCTGAACCGCGATTGAGCCCCGCGCGCCGCGCCCCTATGGTGGCGCCGACCGAAATCCTCGCCCCAGCCCCCGAGTTCCGAGGAGCCAGCCGATGACCGAGCCCCGCGAAGCCGAGACCGAGATCCCCGAGGACGATTTCCAGCTGAGCCGCGCCGGGCAGGAGGCGATCAATGCCGCCATCGACGCCGGCGACGGCCCGGCGCTGGACGGGCTCTTGGAGCCGATGCATGCCGCCGATATCGCCGACCTGATCGAGCAGCTGACGCCCGCTCGGCGGCGCGAGTTCCTGCATCTCTATTCCGGCGAGATCGACGGCGAGATCCTGTCCGAGATCGACGAATCGATCCGCGACGAGGTGGTCGAGCAGCTGCCGCGCGAAGTCTTGGCCGAGGCCGTGCGCGAGATGGACAGCGACGATGTCGTCGACCTGATCGAGGATATGGACGCGCCCGAGCAGCAGGAGATCCTGGCCGCGCTCGACGACAGCGACCGGGCGGCGGTCGAACGCTCGCTGAACTATCCCGAATATTCCGCCGGCCGGCTGATGCAGTCCGAGGTGGTGACCGCGCCCGAGCACTGGACCGTGGGCGAGGCCATCGACTTCCTGCGCGCCGAGGAATGGCTGCCCGACCAGTTCTATCACGTCATCCTGGTCGATCCGCGCCGCCACCCGGTCGGCTATGTCACGCTGGGCAAGCTCCTGGCCTCGCGCCGCGAGGTGGCCCTGCGCGCCATCACCGAGGACAGTTTCCGCACCATCAGCGCCCGGGCCGAGGAAGGCGACGTGGCCTATGTCTTCAACAAGTATCACCTGATCTCGGCCCCGGTGGTGGACGAGGACGACCGGCTGGTCGGCGTCATCACCATCGACGACGCCATGTCGGTGCTGGACGAGGAGCACGAGGAGGACTTCCTGCGCATGGCCCGGGTCTCGGACGACAGCCACGTCTCGGACGGGCCGTTCCAGACCGCGCGGCAGCGGCTGCCCTGGCTGGTGACGAACCTGTTCACCGCCTCGCTGTCGGCGCTGGTGATCTCGCGCTTCGAATCGACGCTGACGCAGCTGGTGATCCTCGCGGCGCTGATGCCCATCGTCGCCTCGACCGGCGGCATCGCCGGCACGCAGTCGCTGGCCGTCGCCGTGCGGGCGCTGGCCACGCGCGAGCTGACCAGCGCCAACGCCCGCCGCGTCATCCTGCGCGAACTGGCGGCGGGGATGCTGAACGGGCTGGGGCTGGCGGTGATCCTGTTCCTGGCCGGCAGCCTGATCCTGGGCGCGCCGATGATCGGGGCGGTGCTGGGCATGGCGATGATCGCGAACCAGATCGTCGCCGCGACCGGGGGCGTGCTGGTGCCGCTGGGCCTCAGCCGGCTGGGGCTGGACCCGGCGCTGGCTTCGGGGACATTCGTCACCACGATGACGGATATGATGGGATTCTTTGCCTTTCTGGGGTTGGCGTCATGGATACTGATCTGAAATCCGCACTTCGCGTGCAGGCCTTGGCGGCGCGCGCCGCGGGCGGCGACGATGCCGCCATGGCCGAGCGGCTGATCGCCGTGCTGGCGCCGCATGCCGGCAAGGTGCTGGCCGGCTATTGGCCGATGCGGGACGAGGCCGATCCGCGCCCGGCCATGGCGGCGCATGACGGCCCGGTCTGCCTGCCGGTGGTCCCCGGCCGGGCCCGGCCGCTGGTGTTTCGCGCCTATGACGGCCGGCTCGAGCCCGGCGGTTTCGGCACCAGCCATCCGCCGGCCGATTCGCCGGAACTGCGCCCTCAGGTGCTGATCGTGCCGCTGGCGGGCTTCGACCGTGCCGGCAACCGGCTGGGCTATGGCGGCGGCTTCTACGACCGCACGCTGGAGATGCTGCGCGCCGAAGGCCCGACCGTCGCCATCGGCCTGGCCTATGCGGTGCAGGAGATTCGGGCGATTCCCTGCGAGCCGACCGACCAGCCGCTGGACATGATCGTCACCGACCGCGACCTGATCCTGCCGGAGCGAAAAAATCCTCTGGCGTGAAGGCCGGAACGAAGCTGCAACCCCGGCGCGAGTTTCATGGGGACAAGCCTGTGGAAAACACCTGAACGGCGGCGCCGAACCCGGCCTGAACATTCGGCTTTTCGCGGCGGGGCACAAAAGCCCAGTTGTTAACAACGCATTGATGGCGAATCTGCGCCGCGGCTGACAGGATGTCGCGGCCGGGCTGTAAAGCGAAAAAATTGATTGAAATGCGCGAGGGCTCGCGCCAATTTGTAGCCCATGCCGACGACACTACCAGATCTTGTGGTCATCTGCCCCAGATCTGGTCTTGGTGGGCGCGGGCGAGAGTTCAATGAATGGCTACCGATGCCGCCTGCCGGGCAGGTCGGGCCGCACCTGCGGGTGCGGGCGACGCTGGCGTCTGGGCGGTGGTGCGGGGCAATGAGGGGATGACGGGCATGCGGATCGAGCGGCGTTTCACCACGGCCGAGGGCGGCGCCTATGGCGGGATGGAATTTGCGAAAACCCTGAGCGAGATCCGCGATCCGGATGGGCGCATCGTGTTCCGCAATGAATCCGTCGAGGTGCCGCAGGGCTGGAGCCAGGTCGCCTCGGACGTGATCGCGCAGAAATATTTCCGCAAGGCCGGGGTGCCGGCGCGGCTGAAGCGGGTCAAGGAAAAGGGCGTGCCGGAATTCCTCTGGCGCTCGGTCCCCGACGAGGCGGCGCTGGCGGAGCTGCGCGAGGACCAGCGCAGCCTGGGCGAGACCTCGGCTTGCCAGGTCTTCGACCGGCTGGCCGGCGCCTGGGCCTATTGGGGCTGGAAGGGCGGGTATTTTTCCAACGAAGAAGACGCCCGCGCCTATTACGACGAGATGCGCTTCATGCTGGCGGCGCAGATGGCGGCGCCGAATTCGCCGCAATGGTTCAACACCGGGCTGCATTGGGCCTATGGCATCGACGGCCCGTCGCAGGGGCATTTCTACGTCGATTTCAAGACCGGCGCGCTGGTCAAGTCCGACAGCGCCTATGAGCATCCGCAGCCGCATGCCTGCTTCATCCAGTCGGTCAGCGACGACCTGGTGAACGACGGCGGCATCATGGACCTGTGGGTCCGCGAGGCGCGGCTTTTCAAATACGGCTCGGGCACGGGCACCAATTTTTCGTCCCTTCGAGGGGAGGGCGAGAAACTGTCGGGCGGCGGCAAGTCTTCGGGGCTCATGGGCTTCCTGAAGATCGGAGACCGCGCAGCGGGGGCGATCAAATCGGGCGGGACGACCCGACGCGCCGCAAAGATGGTGATCTGCGACATGGATCACCCCGACATCGAGCAGTTCATCAACTGGAAGGTCATCGAGGAACAGAAGGTCGCCGCCCTGGTGGCCGGGTCCAAGATGCACGAACGGAAGCTGAACGAGATCTTCGCCGCGATCCGCGGCTGGGACGGCAGCGTCGAGCATGCCACTGACCCCGCCCGGAACGCGGCGTTGAAATCGGCGATACGCAGCGCGAAACGCAGCATGATCCCGGAAACCTATGTGAACCGGGTTCTGCAATATGCCCGCCAGGGCTTTGATTCGATTGAATTCCCCAGCTACGATACCGATTGGGATTCCGAAGCCTATGCCTCGGTTTCCGGGCAGAATTCCAACAACTCGGTGCGGGTGACGGATGCCTTCCTGCGCGCGGTCCGCGAGGACCAGCCCTGGGAGCTGGTGCGCCGCACCGACGGCAAGGTGGCCAAGACCGTCTCGGCGCGCGAGCTGTGGAGCCAGATCGGCCATGCCGCCTGGGCCTGCGCCGATCCGGGCATCCAGTTCCACGACACGATCAACGCCTGGCACACCTGCCCCGAGCATGGGCCGATCCGGGCCAGCAATCCGTGCAGCGAATACATGTTCCTGGACGACACCGCCTGCAACCTGGCCTCGATGAACCTGCTGACCTTCTGGAACGGGCAGGGCTTCGATGCCGAGGGCTATATCCATGCCACGCGGCTCTGGACGCTGACGCTGGAGATCTCGGTGCTGATGGCGCAGTTCCCCTCGCGCGAGATCGCGCAGCGCAGCTATGACTTCCGCACGCTGGGCCTGGGCTATGCCAATATCGGCGGGCTCTTGATGACCATGGGCCTGGGCTACGATTCGACCGAGGGCCGGGCGCTGTGCGGCGCGCTGACCGCGCTGATGACCGGTGTCGCCTATGCCACCTCGGCCGAGATGGCGGGCGAGCTGGGGCCGTTCCCGGGCTACAAGAAGAATGCCTCGCACATGCTGCGGGTGATCCGCAACCACCGCGCCGCCGCCCATGGCACCGGCGCCTATCACGGGCTGAACGTCCGCCCGGTCGAGCTGGACGCCGCGAACTGCCCCGACCCGCGGCTGGTGGCGCTGGCGCAGGGCGCCTGGGACGAGGCGCTGACCCTGGGCGAGGAGCACGGCTATCGCAATGCCCAGGCCACGGTGATCGCGCCGACCGGCACCATCGGGCTGGTGATGGATTGCGACACCACCGGCATCGAGCCGGATTTCGCCCTAGTGAAGTTCAAGAAACTGGCCGGCGGCGGCTATTTCAAGATCATCAACCGCTCGGTCCCGGCGGCGCTGGAGGCGCTGGGCTACGGCCCGGCACAGATCGAGGAGATCGTGGCCTATGCCGTCGGCCACGCCAGCCTCGGGAATTGCCCCGGCATCAACCACACCAGCCTGGTCGGCCATGGCTTCGGCCCGCGCGAGCTGGAAAAGATCGAGGCGGCGCTGGCGGCGGCCTTCGACATCCGCTTCGTCTTCAACCAGTGGACCCTGGGCGAGGATTTCTGCCGCGACACGCTGGGCATCCCGGCCGCGAAACTGGCCGATCCGGGTTTCGACCTGCTGCGGCACCTGGGCTTTACCCGCGCGCAGATCGAGGCCGCGAACGACCATGTCTGCGGCACCATGACCCTGGAGGGCGCGCCGCATCTGCGCCCCGAACATTACCCGGTCTTCGACTGCGCCAATGCCTGCGGCAAGAAGGGCAGCCGCACCCTGTCGGTCGAAAGCCATATCCGCATGATGGCGGCGGCGCAGAGCTTCATCTCGGGCGCGATTTCCAAGACCATCAACATGCCGAACAGCGCCAGCATCGCCGATGCGCTGGCCGCCTATGAGCTGAGCTGGTCGCTGGGCGTCAAGGCCAATGCGCTGTACCGCGACGGCTCGAAACTGTCGCAGCCGCTGGCCTCGGCCCTGGTCGAGGACGACGAGGAGGCCGAAGAGATCCTCGCCTCGGGCAATGTGCAGGAAAAGGCCACGGTGATCGCCGAGAAGATCGTCGAGAAGATCATCGTCAAGGAGGCCGTGCGCAGCAACCGCGAGAAGCTGCCGCATCGCCGCAAGGGCTATACCCAGAAGGCGGTGATCGGCGGCCACAAGGTCTATCTGCGCACCGGCGAATATGACGACGGGTCCTTGGGCGAGATCTTCATCGACATGCACAAGGAAGGCGCGGGCTTCCGGGCGATGATGAACAATTTCGCCATCGCCGTGTCGGTCGGCCTGCAATACGGCGTGCCGCTGGAGGAATTCGTCGACGCCTTCACCTTCACCCGCTTCGAGCCGGCGGGCATGGTGCAGGGCAATGACAGCATCAAGAACGCGACCTCGATCCTGGACTATGTCTTCCGCGAATTGGCGGTCAGCTATCTGGATCGCACGGACCTCGCGCATGTCCAGCCGCAGGGCGCGCGCTTCGACGACATGGGCGGCGGCGAGGCCGAGGGCCAGCCGAATGTCGCGCCGGTGGGCGAGAAGGCCTCGCGCTCGCTGGAGATGCTGAAGCAGATCAGCTCGACCGGCTATCTGCGGAAGCGGCTGCCGCAGGACTTGCTGGTGCTGCAATCGCAGGTTTCGACGCTGGCGGTGGCCTCGGCCGATCCGGTGGCGATGGATGCGCGGGCCAAGGCGCGCATGCAGGGCTATGAGGGCGATCCCTGCGGCGAATGCGGCAATTACACGCTGGTCCGCAACGGCACCTGCATGAAATGCAACACCTGCGGCGGCACCAGCGGGTGCAGCTGATGGAGGCGGGGATGGAGCTTCTGGTCGGCGCGCGCCGCATCACGCCCGAGCGGGTGCAGGCGGTCCCGGGCGGCATCGAGGCCGAGCTGCGCGGCGAGGCGGTGCTGCGTCTGCTGGACGCGACCTTTCACGGCACCGGCTCGATCGAGATCCTGGGCGGGGCGCTGAACCGCCGGCCCGTCGATGTCGCCGGCATCGAGATGCGCGGCGCGAGCACGCTGGTCACGCTGCTTTGCGCGGGCGAGGCGGCGCAGCTGAACTGAAACCGTCAGGGCAGGGGTTCCGTGGCCCGGGCAAACCCCCGGTAGCGGAACCTTTTTGCCGTGGCGGCTTGAACCCGGCATTGCCTGCAAGTCACGATCAGTTCATCCTTTGCGAGCGTGGTTCATTTGCAACGGGACCGAAAATCCCCTTGAACATGAGCAGATTGCCATGGGACCGGTTCGCGCGGCCCCGGCATGGAAGGAGACCATCCAGATGAACAGACCCTCTTTTCGTCCTCTTCTGACCGGCTCGGGGCTGGCGTTGCTGCTGGCGCTGTCGCCGGCACTGGCCCAGGCGCCCGCCGCCCAGTCGCCGCAGGCCGCCGCCAATGACAACCAGCCGCTTGCCGCCCCCGAAAGCAAGGCGCGCAAGGAAAACGTCATGCCGGAGAGCTTTGCCGACCTGGTCGAGCAGGTCAGCCCGGCGGTGGTGAACATCACCACGACCTCGACCGTCTCGACGCCGCTGGTGCGCGGTCCGCAACTGCCCGAGGGCAGCCCGTTCAGCGACCTGTTCCGCGAATTCGGCTTCCCGGGCTTTCCGCAGGGCGAGGGCGGCAATCCGTTCGGCGGCGGGCCGATGGAGCAGCAGCGCTCGAACGCGCTCGGCTCGGGCTTCGTGGTCTCGCCCGAGGGGCTGATCGTCACCAACAACCATGTGATCGAAGGCGCCGACGAGATCGAGGTCGAGTTCTTCTCGGGCAAGACGCTGCCGGCGAAGGTGGTGGGCCGCGACGACAAGACCGACATTGCCGTGCTGAAAGTCGAAAGCAAGGACCCCTTGCCCTTCGTCAAGTTCGGCGACAGCGACAAGGGGCGCGTGGGCGACTGGGTGCTGGCGCTGGGCAACCCGCTGGGGCAGGGCTTCTCGGCCTCGACCGGGATCATCTCGGCCCGGAACCGCGCGCTGTCGGGCAGCTATGACGATTTCATCCAGACCGACGCGGCGATCAACCGCGGCAACTCGGGCGGGCCCCTGTTCAACATGGACGGCGAGGTGATCGGGGTGAACACCGCGATCCTGTCGCCCAACGGCGGCTCGATCGGCATCGGTTTCTCGATGGCCTCGAACGTGGTCTCGAAGGTGGTCGAGCAGCTCGAGGAATTCGGCGAGACCCGGCGCGGCTGGCTGGGGGTGAAGATCCAGCCGGTGACGCAGGACATCGCCGATTCGCTGGGCCTGGCCGAAGCGAGCGGCGCCATGGTCACGGACGTGCCCTCGGGGCCCGCCGCCGATGCCGGGATGAAGGCGGGCGACGTGATCACCAGCTTCGCCGGCGGCGAGGTCAAGGACCCGCGCGACCTGGTGCGCCGCGTGGCCGATGCGCCGGTCGGCAAGGCGGTGGACGTGACCGTGCAGCGCGAGGGCAAGCCGGTCGAGCTGAAGGTGACGCTGGGGCGGCGCGAACTGGCCGAGGGTTCGGGTTCGGGCAAGGTGGACAGCGCCAAGGAAACCGCGAGCGACCTGATGGGCATGACGCTGGCGCCGCTGACGCCCGAGATCGCGGCCGAGCTGGGCGTGTCGCGCGACATGCAGGGGCTGGTGGTGCAATCGGTCGATCCGACCGGCGCCGCCGCCGACAAGGGCCTGACCGCCGGCGATGTCATCACCGAGGCCGGCCAGCAGCCGGTGACCTCGCTCGCCGACCTGGAGGGGCGGGTGAAAGAGGCGCGCGAGGCCGGGCGCAAGTCGATCCTGGTCATGGTGCGCCGCGCCGGCGAGCCGCGCTTCGTCGCCCTGCCGGTCGAGTGATCCGGGGCCACGCTTCTTTCGGGGGCGCCTTGGCGGGCGCCCCTTTGCCGTGCCGGCCGCCGGGGTGGTGGCGCGGGCCGCGTGAGTATTTGTGAAACGGTGAAGGCCAGGCCGCCGCGCGGGCGGCCATGAAAAGGGCCGGGTTTCCCCGGCCCGATTTCCCATGCGGGGACGCCGTTACTGCTGGGGCGCCTCGGCCGGGGCAGCGGCGGGTGCGGCGGCCGGGGCTGCCGGGGCCGGGGTGGCCGGCGCGGCGGCCAGGTCCTTGTTCGCCTCGACCAGCGCGGTCATGCCGGCGGTGAAGCCTTTCAGCGACAGGTTCAGCTTGACCATCTGCTCTTTCGGGGCGCCGAAGGGCAGCACCGAGACGGTGGCCTTGTTGCCCTTTTTCAGCGGGGCGAGTTCGGCATCGGCCAGGCCGATGCGCGAGATGCAGCCGACCTGCGCGCAGAGCATGAACGGATAGCGGCCTTCCTTGGCGGCGTCGACTTGCAGGCCCAGGCCGGCCTGCAGGTCGGTTTCCAGCGGCGCGACGAAGGTGACGACGGCCTGCACATTGCCGGTCATCGGGATCACCGAGGCCTCGGCCACCGGCGAATCGTTCTGGTCCTTGAGCAGCTGGTAGAGCTCGCAGGGATCCTTGCCGGTCTCGGTCTTCATGCAGCGCAGGGTCCAGTCGCCATGCGTCGACTTGGCATAGGGCTGGCCGACCTTGGGTGCGCCGTCGGCAGCGGGGGCTTCGGCTGCGGGGGCCTCGGTTGCGGGCGCGGCGGGGGCCGGCGTGGTGGCGGCGGGCGTTTCGCTGGCAGGGGCTTCGCTGGCGGCGGCCTCGGCGGCGGGCTGGGCCGGGGTGGCCGCTTCCTGCGCCATCACGCTGGCGGCGCTGCCGGTCAGGGTGAAGAGGGCGGCGATCAATGCCGCGGACGTCCTATTTGCCATGGTGCTTTCCTTTGGTCCATGCATCGGCCCTGCTCCTAACATGCGCGCTGCGCCTTGTCAGGGCGGATCGCATCGCGGGGCGTCACCTTTGCGTGCCAATGGGATATGGGCGAAAACCTGCTGCACCGGGCTTTGCCGAGGCCCGAAAAGGCGAGGGATCCGAAGCGTAAGACAGCCGCCCCGGATCCCCAGCTTACCTTCCCTGCCGGACTGGCCGGTCATCATTGCTCGGAAAGCTAGAGCCGGAACGAAGGTCCGTCAACTATCCTATTCGACAGATTGTTACATTGTGATGACCGCGATGTGATCGGCACCGGACGATGCAAAAAAAAGCCGCGCCAGAGGCGCGGCAGTCCAACAGGGAGGAAAGCCGGCCCGCCGCCGATGCGATGGCCCGACAGGAACAGACTGGCACAAAATCCTTACGGTTGTATTGTCCTTTTGTCGCAGCCCGCGTTTTTTTGCCGATCCGAGGAGAAAATATGACAGATATCGTCGATCTGGCCGCGGGAACGGTCTTTCTGGGCGGCGGCGGCGCCGATCATGCCCAGCCGCAGAACCTGCTGCTGAAATACGCCAATCGCCACGGGCTGATCGCCGGTGCCACCGGGACCGGCAAGACGGTGACGCTGCAGGTGCTGGCCGAATCGTTCTCGCGCGCCGGCGTGCCGGTGTTCATGGCCGATGTGAAGGGCGATCTGGCCGGTATTGCAAAGCCCGGCGATCCCGCCGGCAAGCTGAACGAGCCCTTCCAGGCGCGGGCAGCGCAGATCGGCATGGCGCTGGAATACGAGGATTTTCCGGTCACCTTCTGGGACATCTGGGGCGAGCGCGGCCACCCGGTCCGCACCACGCCGGCCGAGATGGGGCCCTTGCTGCTGTCGCGGCTGATGGGCCTGACCGATGCGCAGGAGGGGGTGCTGAACATCGCCTTCCGCGTCGCCGACGAAGAGGGGCTGGCGCTTCTGGACATGAAAGACCTGCAGGCCATGCTGGTCTGGGTCGGGCAAAACGCCAAGGAGCTGTCGCTGAAATACGGCAATGTCTCGACCGCCTCGGTCGGTGCCATTCAGCGCGCGCTGCTGGTGCTGGAAGGCGAGGGCGGCGACCGGCTGTTCGGCGAGCCGGCCTTGGAGCTTTCCGACATCATGCGGCTGGATGCCTCGGGCAAGGGGATGATCAACATCCTGTCGGCCGAGCGGCTGGTGAACGCGCCGCGGCTTTACGCGACCTTCCTTCTGTGGCTGATGAGCGAGCTTTTCGAACAGTTGCCCGAGGTCGGCGACTCGGACAAGCCGCGCGTCGCCTTCTTCTTCGACGAGGCGCATCTTCTGTTCGACGATGCCCCGCCGGCGCTAGTCGACAAGATCGAGCAGGTGGCGCGGCTGATCCGGTCCAAGGGCGTCAGCCTGTGGTTCATCAGCCAGAACCCGGCCGACCTGCCTGAATCGGTGCTGGGCCAGCTTGGCAACCGCGTCCAGCACGCGCTGCGCGCCTTTACCGCCAAGGACCAGAAGGCGCTGAAGCTCGCCGCGCAGAACTATCGCGCCAATCCCGATTTCGACATCGCCGAGGCTATCCAGGCCGTCGGCACCGGCGAGGCGGTGACTTCGCTGCTGGAGGCCAAGGGCGTGCCGGGCGTGGCGCAGCGCACCCTGATCCGCCCGCCGCTGTCGCAGCTTGGCCCGATCGCGGATGCCGAGCGCGCGGCGCTGAACGCGGCAAGCCCGATGGCGCTGAAATACGGCAAGGCACTGAATCGCGAATCGGCGGCCGAGATCCTGGCCAGCCGCGCCGAGCAGGCGGCGGCGCAGGCGGCGCGGCCGGAGGCCCGGGGCGACGACGACCTGTGGACGATGGAAAAGCCGCACAGCCGCGGCCGGCGCTATGATCCCCGGATCCAGATCCCCAACGAGGCGCCGGCGAAACGCAGCAGCCGGGCCTCGACCAGCGATTCCATCGCCACGACCTTCGGCAAGAGCCTGGCGCGGCAGCTGGGGACCAAGACCGGCCAGGCGCTGGTGCGCGGCGTGCTGGGCTCGCTGTTCAGAGGCAAGTAGCCGGCAGCGGGCGCGGGGCGGCCTCGGCCGTCTCGGCCAGGATGGCGATCAGCAGCATGATGTGGCGGTGCACGTCGTAATCGGCGCGGCCCTCGCGGCGGATAGTGTCGAGCTGCGCTTCCTCGGCGCGCAGCCGGGCCAGGGCGGCGCCGGCCAGCGGCGTCTCGTCGCATTTCAGCAGCCGGCGCAGGTCGCGCCGCCGGTTCCAGCCCGCCAGGCCCGCCTGCGCGGCCCGCACCAAGAGCCGCGGCCGGCGCATCTGCGGCTGGCCGAGCCGGGGCTGGAAGGCAATCACATTGCTCATCATCGTCATGGCGCTTTCTCCGTTTCCGAATGGAACCGGGGAAAATTTGCACAACCAATGCGTGTGTTGCGTCCCGTTGCCGTGCTGCGCGCGGCGCGGCAAGGAATCTTTAGGAATTCTTAGCAAATATCGCCCCATCTCGGCCTGATCCTGTCTTTGGTGAGGCGGGAGGTGACACAACCCATGGGCGAGCGCCTGCCCGCTCGTCTGCAGGAAGCGAAGGAATGACCATGACGATTTTGACGGGAGACTTTGCCCCGGAAGCCCCGATCGCCGCCCTGCCTGCCGGCTTCGGGGTCTCGGCCTGTGAAGGGCCCGATGCGGGGACGGACTCCCAGACCCGGGACGGTGACCTGAAACTGTATCTGCGCCATGTCGAGGGCGGCGAGACCATCCGCTCGCTGGCGCGCGAGGCGGGTTGCCACGCTTCGACGATCCTGCGCCGCATTCGCCGCTTCGAGGCGCGCCGCGACGATCCGCTGGTCGATCAGGCGGTCGAGCGCGCTCCGGATCGCGACCGCGGTGCCGCGCCGGTGGCGCCGGGCCGCACCGGCATGCGCCAGATCGCCCGCATCCTGCGCCGGCTGGCCGAGCCCGGTGCGCAGATGGTGGTGGCCGACGGCATGGACAAGGCCATCGTCGTGCGCGACGACATCCGCACCGCGATCCTGGACCGTGAGCTGGCCGAGCACATGGCGATCCGCGCCTGGGTGCAGCTGCTGGGGCAGGGCCGGGTCAGCCGCTATGCGATCTCGGGCCAGGGCCGCGAGGCGCTGCGGGCGATGCTGGCGGCCCGGCGCGGCAATGCCATGCCGCAGGGCGCCGATTTCAGCCTGGCCGCCCCGGTGGCGCCCGAACTGGCGGGCTGCGCCGAGGAGGCCGCCGCCTTCAGCCATGCCGACCGGCATCGGCACTGGGAAGAGCGCGAGATCACCGACCCCGAGGACGGCCGCCGCCGCCGCACCCGGATCAATATCGCGGAAAGCCCGCTGCTGATGCTGGCGCGACGGCGCGAACCGGACGGCCGGCCGTTCCTTGCCCCTGACCTGGTCGCCGCCGGCGAGCGCCTGCGCGAGGATTTCGAGCTGGCGCAGATGGGACCGCGCGTCACGCAGAACTGGGACCGCTTCCTGACCTCGGGCGTCGATGTGTCGCGGGTCTCGGCCGGGATGGGCGGCGGGTCCGAGGGTGCGCGCAACCGCGTCGCCGCGGCGCTGCGCGAGCTGGGGCCGGGCATGGGCGACATGTGCCTGCGGGTCTGCTGCTTTCTCGAAGGGGTCGAGATGACCGAGCGCCGGCTGGGCTGGTCGGCGCGTTCGGGCAAGATCGTGCTGCGCCTGGCGCTGATGCGGCTGGAACGCCACTACCGCGAGACCTACGGCTCGGGCGCGCCGCTGATCGGCTGATCCCGGCAGGCCAGCGGCCATGAAAAAGGGCGCCCCGGTGGCGCCCTTTCGTGTGTCCGAAGGGTCGGATCAGGCGGCGGCTTGCGCCGGGTTGGCGCGCAGCCATTCCAGCACCGATTCGGGCGAACTGGCGCCATAGGGATCCTCGGGACAGTCGTCGCAGCGGCCGGGCTCTTCGAACCAGGCCTCGACGCGGCCGTCGTTGACGATGGCGGCATAGCGCCAGCTGCGGGCGCCGAAGCCCAGGTTGTCCTTGCGCACCAGCATGCCGACCTTGTCGGTGAACGCGCCCGAGCCGTCGGGGATCACCTTCACGTTTTCAAGGTTCTGGCCCTTGGCCCATTGGTTCATCACGAAGCTGTCGTTGACCGACATGCAATAGATCGCGTCGATGCCCAGGGTCGCCATTTCATCGGCGGCCTTCTCGAAGCCGGGCAGCTGATAGGTCGAGCAGGTGGGCGTGAACGCGCCGGGCAGCGAGAACAGCACCACGCGCTTGCCGGCGAAATAGTCGGCCGTGGTCATCGCCTGCCAGCGATAGGGGTTCGGGCCGCCCACGGCCTCGTCGCGCACGCGGGTCTGGAAGGTCACGTCGGGAAGCAGATCGCCTTTTTTCATCTTTGGTCCTTTCAACATCCGCTCCTCCCTCAGGCCGATGCTGCGGCGCGGCATCGACGGGCTTTAGATGCACCCTGCAGGACCGTTGATCAAGGGGCGAAAAACCCTTAGTTATGCCGGAAATCAGCAAAGGATGCCGACATGGCGGACATGCCCCCGGTTCTGCGCCACCCCGAGAAGGCCCATCGCCCCGACCAGTCCCAGCCCAAGAAGCCGGACTGGATCCGGGTCAAGGCGCCGACCAGCCAGGGCTACAAGGACACGCGCGACCTGCTGCGCGAGCATCGCCTGTCCACCGTCTGCGAAGAGGCGGGCTGCCCGAACGTCGGCGAGTGCTGGAGCCAGGGCCATGCCACCATGATGATCATGGGCGAGATCTGCACCCGCGGCTGTTCCTTCTGCAACGTGCAGACCGGCAAGCCCGATGCGCTGGACGCCTTCGAGCCGGGCCGCGTCGCCCATGCCGTGCAGAAGCTGGGGCTGAACCATGTCGTGCTGACCTCGGTCGACCGCGACGACCTGGGCGACGGCGGGGCCGAGCATTTCGCCCAGACCATCCGCGCCATCCGCCACCGCTCGCCCAAGTCCACCATCGAGGTGCTGACCCCGGACTTCCTGAAATGCGGCCCCGCCGCGCTGGAGACCGTGGTCGAGGCGCGGCCGGACGTGTTCAACCACAACCTGGAAACCGTGCCCGGGCTCTACCCGACCGTGCGGCCCGGCGCGCGCTATTTCCACTCGCTGCGGCTGTTGCAGCGGGTGAAGGAACTCGACCCCGGCATGTTCACCAAGTCGGGCATCATGGTGGGCCTGGGCGAGGACCGCCAGGGCGTGTTGCAGGTCATGGACGACATGCGTGCCGCCGACATCGACTTCATGACCATCGGCCAGTATCTGCAGCCGACGCCCAAGCATCACCGCGTCGATCGCTTCGTGACCCCCGAGGAATTCAAGAGCTATGAGAAGGCCGCCTATGGCAAGGGCTTCCTGATGGTCTCGGCGACGCCCTTGACGCGGTCCTCGTATCACGCCGGCGACGATTTCGCGCGGATGCGGGCGGCGCGGATGGAGAAGCTGGGCCGCGCCTGACACGGCCTCTTGCAAAAACGCGCGCAGCGCCTTACGCGGTGGCGTGGAAGGCCCGAGTGGCGGAATGGTAGACGCAGCGGATTCAAAATCCGCCGCCGCAAGGCATGTCGGTTCGAGTCCGACCTCGGGTACCAGTTAACCTTTCATAGTCGTCCGTTAGACCCCTAAAAACGCAAGAAATTGCAGGGTTCTGGCGGTTCGGCGTCCGCCGGCGTTCACCGACGTTCGCGGGTATCCACGGCTAATCCATGGTATCGCGCTCCTGCCGATACCATGCCTGGAGGGGAAAATACCATGACCCTGAGCGATGCGAGAATCAGGCATCTGAAGCCCGCCGAGCGCGCCTATAAAGCGGCTGACCGAGGCGGCCTCTATCTCTTTGTCACGCCCGCGGGCGGCAAGTCCTGGCGCATGAATTTCACGAGGGACGGGCGGCAACGGACTCTGACCTTCGGACGCTACTCCGAGGTGGGTTTAGCCGATGCGCGCCTGAAGGCCGCCGAAGCCCGCGCCATTCTCGCCCGTGGTGGCGACCCGAGCGCGAAGGAAGAGCCTGACCAGCCCGCACCCTCGACCGCACCGCAGTTCAAGGAGATCGCCGACCGTTGGCTTGCTGCCAAGCGCGTGCGACTGTCTGAGTCCTATTTCACCCGCGTTCGGTCGCGGGTTGAGCATGACGTTTATCCGCGTTGGGGCGGCTGCACTTGGACGAGATCAAGCCGCGCGATGTGCTGGACATGGTGCGCGCGATCGAGAAGCGCGGCGCGATGGAAGTGGCGCAGCGGGTCTTGCGGGACGTAACCGAGGTTTTTACGCTGGCGGTGGCCGAGGGGCTGCTGACGGTGAACCCCGCGCGATGTGCAAGGGGGCGTTAGCACCTAAGCCGCCCGTGCAGAACCGCGCTGCCATGGCATCCGCCGATGGGCCGGACTTCTATGCCTCACTGAAGGACTACCGCGGCGACGTTGTGACCAGTTCGGCCATGCGGCTGCTGATCTTGGCCTGTCTGTCAGTCGGCGTTGAATGGTGCCCCCTACCGGCGTCCAAAAGGGACCCCTCCGGCGCTGTGGTGAGCAGGCCCGTGGCGGCGTAGCTTTCCAGCTGGCGCAGCCGACGCGGGCCTGCGTTTCGAAGGCGTTCAGGCTTGTGTTTTGATGCGCCAGCTGTCGTTGCCGGTTTCGACGATGTCGCAATGGTGGGTGAGGCGATCGAGCAGCGCGGTGGTCATCTTCGCGTCTCCGAAGACGGCCGGCCACTCCCCGAATGCCAGGTTGGTGGTGACGATGACGGAGGTCTGCTCGTAGAGCTTGCTGACCAGATGGATGGAGGAGGATTAGAAAACAGTCCGGGCGACTGTTTTCCCGACGACCCAACTGACCGCCGGATTGGGCGAATGGCAGGTATCCGGGCACGCAGATTGGTGCTTGTCCTGTTGCCATGCTTTACTCCCCCGAATGTGGTTTATCTCGGGCCTCGTTCAGCATATGGATTGTTCCGGCACCCGACGTTCCGTAGGTGACCGAGGCGCAGGGGCGCTGCTCGGCCTTGCCGTTGGCGATGCCTTGGGCGCTCCGGTCGAGTTCCAGCCCCGAGGCAGCTTCGCGCCGATCTCGGAGATGCTGGCGGGACGGTTCCGGTTACCAGCGCGGCCGAGCGATGGACGGCCAACGGGCCCGACCGCACCGGCGCCTATTCCGGCGCGCTGATCATCACCGAGATCGGCGACCTTACGACCGGCCTGGCCGAACCGAACTCGGCCGAGGGCGCCGTCAGCTATCACGCGTTCTTCAACTTCGCGGTCACAGCGCGTGCCAAGGGCTGCAAGCTGATGCTGATCTACCCGCCGCATTCGCCCGAGGGCGCGGACTTGAACGAAGACACCCTGCGCAAGCTATGGCGGCTGGTGCTTTGGCTGCGCGCCAGGCCCGAGGTCGAGGGGTTGGACGTCTTCATGGTGCCGGCCCCGCTCCTGGTGCGCGCGGCAATCGACATGGTCGCGCCGGCATCGATCTATGCCGACGGGCTGCATTTGCGCGGTTCGGTCTATCCGGCGCCGGGCAAACGGACCAATGACGCGCTGGCGCAGATGATCCGCATGGCGCTGACCGGCGCACGGGTCGAGGACGATCCGGCATGGGATGCGGAGATGCTTGCGTTGGTCGAGATCGCATGGCAGCTGGTCCGAGACCATGCCTGCACCGGCCTCGGCGGGCCGGGTCAGATCGACCCCTGGCCCATCACAGGCGACCCGCTATCCGAGCCGATCATGCTGGCGTGAACGGCGCGATTAAGGGGGGTGTTTCGCAAAACTCGTCTGCTGCAAATCTTACTGTCACGCCGTGCAAAAATTCGTGTCACGCTACAGTCCTTTCCCTGTGAGCGAGTTCCGCCGCATCTCGGTGACCCTGCTGCCCGAATTCCAGTGACCGCGCGGTGACCGCGGACATCTTCGGGAATGGTGACAAGATGTCGGGAGGGGTATGAAAAAGGCGCTAAGGGGTTGTTAAACCTGCCTTAGCGCCTTTGGAAACATGGTGGGCGATAACGGATTTGAACCGCTGACATCTTCGATGTGAAGCCAGAAATTGCTTTGTCACCCCAGTGCAGCAGATGACACGAGACGGCACGAAAGGGCAGGATCCGAGGCCTCGGGGAAGCGAGCTTCTTGGCGGCGCGAAGATGCAAAGGCGTCGAAGATCGTGCAATCTGGTCGAATCCGGGGCCGGTGACCCGCTGGTGACCGCGCGCGCACCGTCTTGCGCGCTTGGTAATCTTGCAGTCTTGGCATCACCGTTCCGGTCATGCACACTCCCCGCAGATTTTCTTGACCCATTTCCCCTGCGGAGGCCTTTTCATGAACGCCCCCCTGCGCCAGTCCGAGCGTCTCGGGCGCCTCACCACCGCGCTCGGCCCCGACACCCTGGCGCTCCTGCGTTTCGATGGCACGGATCACCTGAACGACCTCTTCGAATACCGGATCGAGGCACTGGCTACCCGCCCCGACCTCGACTTCGACGCGCTGATCGGCACCCATGCCACGGTCGAGATCGAGACCCGCGACGGCACGCAGCCCTTTGACGGGATCGTGACGCAGGCCCGCGGTGGGCGAGAACGGCCATCGCTACGACCTGACCCTGCGGCCCTGGTTCTGGCTGGCGAGCCGCCGCCGCAACCAGCGCATCTTCCACGACAAGACCGTGGTCCAGATCCTGCAGGAACTGCTCTCGGACTACGCCCAGCTCGGCGATCCGGCGGTCGAATTCCAGCTCTCGCAGGACTACCCGGTGCTGGAATACACCGTGCAGTATCGCGAAAGCGACCTCGATTTCGCCCGCCGGCAGATGGAGCGACACGGGATCAGCTTCCATTTCCGCCACGCCATGGGCTCGCACACGCTGGTCCTGACCGACGACGTGCTGGCGCATGAGACGATCGGCGCCCGGCCCTACAAGAGCTACGACGGCCACCACCAGGCCGAGGACGAGCATTTCTGGGACTGGTCGCCCGAGCGCAACCTGACCACCGGCGCCATCCGGCTGACGGACTACAACTTCAAGACCCCCGACGCGGCGATGGAGGCGGACCGGCTGGGCGACGCCGCCCATGCGCAAGGCGCCATCGAGAGCTTCGATTATCCCGGCGACTACCTGGCGCAGGACGTGGGCAAGATCGTCGCCGGGCTGCGCACCTCGCAGGAGCGCGGCGCGGATCGCCGCAACCGCGCGGTGGGCGATTGCGCCAGCCTGCGGGCGGGGAAGCGGGTGACCTTGTCGGGCGATCCGGTGCCGGGCACGGGCGGGACCTATCTGTGCCTCTCGGCCTCGCACCATTTCGTGTCCGAGGCCTATGGCTCCGGCGGTCAAGGCAGCGACGGCTATGCGTTCACCGGCAGCTACGCCCTGATGCCGGACACGGCGCCGATGGCCCCGCCGCGGCGCACGGCGGTGCCGGTGGTGCATGGGCCGCAGACCGCGATGGTGGTGGGCGAGGGCGAGATCGACTGCGACGAATATGGCCGGATCCTGGTGCGGTTCCACTGGGACCTGAGCGGGGCGTTCTCGATGCGCTGCCGGGTGTCGCAGAACTGGGCCGGCGCCGGCTGGGGCGGCATGGTCATCCCGCGCATCGGCATGGAGGTGGTGGTCGAGTTCCTCGAAGGGGATCCAGACAAGCCACTGGTCACGGGGAATGTGTTCAATGGGAAGAACAATACGCCCTATCCGCTGCCCGAGCATAAGACGAAGGCCGTCTGGCGCTCCAAGACGCATAAAGGCAATGGCTTCAACGAGATCAGCTTCGAGGATGAAAAAGGGCGAGAGAAGGTTTACCTGCACGCGGAGCGCGATCACGAAATTCACGTCGAGAATAATCGCGCCAAACGGGTGGATCGCAATCAGTCCGAAAGCGTGGGCAACAACAAATCTATTGAGGTGGGCAACAACCACCATGAGGTGATCGGCGGCAATATGACGCTGATGGTGGGGCCGAACAAGCTGCAGAGCGCTGTAACCTCGGCATTCATGAAGTTTACGGGTGCAATTGGT
>LN899547.1_pt1 | contig 90585 bp, 77 predicted proteins | sample 1252501 | NCBI scaffold set LN899544.1 | reverse complement strand
CGCTTACCTCAATATCACTTTCATCCATGACTCCCATATCGACCTCGAAGATGGTCTCGGCGCCTTGCTTCATCAGGATCGCTGCGCCGCCGCTGTCATCACCGATCATCACATAGTCTGGAAGATATTCCGCAACCTCATAGTCTCGGTTGCGCTGAGCGATATCCTCCGTCTCAAGAAGCGTAAGCCCGCCGATAGCCGAAAGGCCGTTTGATATCGTCAAAAGCTCCACGTAAGCTGGCGGAATTGCTTTTCCCAGATCCTCTTGCGCCGCAGCGATGTCAGCGGAATCGGCCGGGGGATGCAGCTCATACACTTGGCGAAGCAGCGTGACATCTATCATCTATAATGCTCCAAGACTGTCGAAATACGAGTAAGCGCGGTTGATAACACGGCGGATCCTGGCTTCGGGAACTCCAGCCGCCCGCATCTGCCGCACCACTTCGTTGAACTCGGTGCGGATATGGGTTCCAAAACCATACTGCCTGCGATACGCCCGCTGTGCCGCAGAAATCTGGGCATGTGACATGCCAGACGATGACGGCAGAAGGATGGCGGGCGCCTGGTTCGAATCATAACCCGGTACGTTCCGTCTTGCCCTGGCATCCTGGATTGGATGGTGTGACTGGACGCGGCTGTCCGTCCGATTTTTACCGTCGCCCGGCGCACGATTCTGCTGCGGGCTTAGCATGCGCGTCAGCATCAGGCGCGACATTGCCGCTTGGCCTGTTGCGACACCCCGCCAACTCTAGCGGATCGACCCAGCAATTCGGATCGGCGACACAGCTCTGCCGCTGAAAGCCGCTCGTCACATGGGTTCTGGCCAGAAATATTGCAGCGGCGATGCGGTCGCCATATCGGGCTATCACCGGGTCGGGATATAACCAGCCAAGTCGATCCATTCACTCTCCCAAACCAACCCCTCGCGATAAAGTATGCGATGGGCCATGCGCTGCACTTCGGGGTCCGGCAGCGTCCAGACAGCCCGGTTTTGCGGGAGGCTGTCAAATCCGTCCGTCGCCAATCCCGTCACTCGCAGCTTTTCCTTTATCGTTTCGGCCAGAGAATCGGTCATGAAATTCTGCGACAAGACATTGCGCAGCATCTTGCCTTCAAGCACCGGGCGAAAACTGTCCGGCTCAAGCATCAGCCTTTGGCACGAGGCATCGAAATCCGTCCAGGTTTGCGTCGGTCGATCCGGCGTCAGCGCGGCAAACATGCCATAGTTTATCTCGCGCACCGGCCATTGCATCAGATAGGCATGGCCGGCATTCAGCCCGGCACCGGCCGCAAGCCGCCACCAATCGGCGGCGACCAGCGACTCGTCCTCGGCCGGGATCTGGGCAATCAGCGAAAACATGCTGTCCTTGTCGTCTGCCGCCGACAGCCGCGCCAGCATCAGGCTGCGCAGGGGAAAGTTGTTGTTCCCGTCCTTGCCCTTTTCAAACAGCTGGATATGCGCCGGCGGGTATTTCGTCTTTAGCGCCCGGGCAATCTTTTCCGCATCCGGCTGGCTCTGTTGCACAAATCGCGTGAGGGATTCATCTCGCGAATCCAGGGTGGTAGCTGGGATGCATGAGCAGACCCATACCCCCGACCTACAAGACCAGGAACTGGCCAGCCTACAATGAAGCACTCAAGCGCCGGGGCTCGCTGACGATCTGGTTTGACCCCGAGATGAGCTGGGATGCCGCGCCGACAGGCAGGCGTGGCCGCCAGCAGACCTACAGCGATGCCGCTATCCAGACGTGCCTCTCGATGAAAGTGCTGTTCGGCATGGCGCTCCGGCAGACGACCGGGTTCGTCGAGAGCCTGCTACGGCTGGTCGGCCTGAACTGGACGGTGCCCGACTTCAGCACGCTATCTCGCCGCCAGAAGACCTTGGCCGTGAACATCCCCTACCGCGGCTCCAAGGGGCCGTTGCACCTGCTGGTCGACAGCACCGGGATCAAGGTCGAAGGTGAAGGCGAGTGGCACGCACGCAAGCATGGCGGCCCGAAACGGCGCGTCTGGCGCAAGCTCCACCTTGGGATCGATGAAGAAACGTTGGAGATCCGGGCCGTCGAAGTCACCGGGAGCCACATCGGTGATGCGCCCATCCTACCCCACCTTCTCGACCAAATCCCGCAGGACCAGGAAATCGGTAGCGTTACGGCTGATGGCGCCTACGACACGCGCAAATGCCACGATGCGATTGCAGATCGCGGTGCCCATGCCGTCATCCCGCCCCGCAAGAACGCGAAGCCCTGGAAGACGATCACCGCCGGAGCCGTGGCCCGAAATGAGGCCCTGCGCGCGGCGAAATACCTGGGCCGCGCGCTCTGGCGACGATGGTGTGGATACCACCGCCGAAGCCGCGTCGAGACAAAGATGCATTGTATCAAGTTGCTGGGCCAGCGGCTCATGGCACGGGACTTCGACCGACAGGTCGCCGAACTCCAGGTCCGCATCGCCGTCCTGAACGGCTACACCGCGCTCGGAATACCCGTCACGGAAGCTGTGGGATAAGTCCGTCCGGGGAAAGGGGAACCTCGGCCTTAAGCCGATTTGTGCAACAGAGCCAGGAGAATATGCTACATTAACGTCAGAGACAGCCAAATCCCTTGGAAGGCTTGCATCACCGAGTCCCGCAATTCCCAGTCACTCTTCTGCAGCCTCCTCAAGCCAGGCATCCAGGGCCGGACCGCGGGGATTTAACCGCAACGCCCGCTCCGTGTTACCGCGGTCGGGCGGCATGACCTCGGCAAGAACGATGGTCCCGGCCCGCTTTTCTCCGGTGCCAAAAAGCCCCTCGGCATCCAGCAAGGCCATCGCTGCCTCGGTCACGGACAAGCGACGCTCCAATTCCCGGCGATATTCATCTGCGTTCTTCAATTCGTGAAGGTTGGGCACTTCCGAAAATGCCTTGGCCACGTCATCAAAATATTCTTGACCGAACAGCCAGTAGGGACTGTCCGAATAAGACCATTTGAGCAAAGCCTTCCGCGCCTCCGGGTTGGTTGCGCCCGCAGTCACACGATCCAATGCCTGCCATGACCATGCCGATGGATAGGGTGCAAGGCCTTCGCCGGTGCTGACAAGCGTACAGTAATAGAAATCCTCGGGCGTTTCCTGAAACAACCTTGAAAAGGCATTCCGGGCGGCGGCGGCGATAATCTGAGCAAGATCTTGCGACATCAGGGCCTCGTGGCATCATTGGCAGCGGTGGCATTCAGGGTTTCGCGGCCGATGGCACGAAGTTCGCGGCGCAGAGCACTTCTGATCGCGCGATCGCCATAGCCTTGTTGCTTCATGCGGGATTCGACGCCATACAACCGATCGCGAACCGTCTGATGATAATCCGTGGTGTGCATATAGCCATGCGGATTAGGGTGGCCGATGGGAATGCCGTTCGCCGCATCATTGATGCCTATATTGTATTTGTCCAACAGATTCCGCGCATCAGCCGCGGGCGCCCAGCGGCCCTTGCTGCCGCCCGATGCGACGATATGCCCCGCCGCCTGACCGGATTGCACGGGCCGCCCTTCTCGGGCCATATTCGCACCAAGAATGCGAGAGTTTTCGCCGCAGGATGCCAACCCCAGCGGATCGACCCATCCATTCGGATCCGCGACATAGCCCTGCGGCCTCAGCCCGCCCTCCAGACCGATCGGGTCGGGCGAGAGATATTGCGTCGCGTCCGGGTCGTAATAGCGGAAGCGGTTGTAATGCAGCCCGCTTTCGGGATCCTGGAACTGGCCCTGGAATCGGATCGGGCAATCGGGCGCGGCATCGTCATTGGCGGCGCGGCGGCGCAGCTCGGCCAGCTCGCCCCACAGCGACAGCTCGGCCCGCCAGACCACGGTGGCGCCGCCTTCGGAAAACATCTCGCGCGGGGTACCGATGTGGTCGGTGACGATGTAATGCAGCGCGCCGTCCTGTAGCTGCGCCAGCGGGCGGAAGCTGCCCGGCTCATAGACCCAGTGCCGGGCGCGGTCCCAGGCGGCGGTGCCTTCGGCCAGCGGTGCCTCGGCGATCAGGCGGTCTCCCTCCCATTGATAGACCGCACCCTCCTGGCCCGAGAGCCGCGCCACCCGCCGGCCCAGCCCGTCGTAGCGATAGCGCCAGTGCCGGCCCTCCGGCGTCTCCAGCCCGACCATCTGGCCCAGCCCGTCCCAGGACATGCGCCAGACGCGGGGGCGGAAGCCCGGCTCCTCGATGCGCTTCTCGATCACCCGGCCGCAGGCGTCGTGGCGATAGGCGACCCGGCCCCGGCGGCGGACACGGCCGGCAGCACTCTCGACGGGTTCGGCGATGCCGGCCTCGATCACGGCCGCGAGGTTGCGGGCCGGGTCGTATTCGAACTGCCGCAAGGGTCCCGCATCGCGGATCTGCGCCACCACCTGGCCGCGCGCGTCATAGCGGTTCTCGGTCAGGCCGGCGCTGCGGTCGTGGATCTGGGTCGCGCGGTCCAGCCGGTCCCACAGATAGCTGCGATGCAGCCGCGCGCCCATGCGCGTCGCGTCGCCGAAGCCGCTGGCGGCGCCCAAGCCTGCCCGCGCCGCCTCGGGCAGGCGGGCGAAGGGGCCGGCGATCTGCTCGGCCAGCATGCCGGTGATCGTATGGCCCTGCGCCAGCGCGAAGCCGGCGCCGGAATGGCGCAACTGCTCCAGCCCGCGCGGGTCGTGGCGGAAGTCCAGCGGCTGGTGCCCGCCCACCGACAGCGAGACCGGCAGCCCGGCCCGGCTATAGGCCGCCGCCAGGTGCAGCACGTCGCCCGAGCGCGCCACCCGCTGCCCGGCCAGGTCATAGTCCGAGACGATCTCGCGCCCGTTCAGCCGTTCGCTGACCACGCGGCCAAGCGCGTCATAGGCATATTCCACCGTGGCCGCGTCATTCTCGGCCCGGATCAGCAGGCCGCGCGGGTCATAGGCGAAGCGCGTCTCGGCCTGGCCCGTGGCATCCTCGACCCGCAGCGCCAGCAGCCGGCCCGCGGGCGACCAGGCGTAATGCCGCGCGGACCCGTCGGGCGCGGTCGCCGTCACCACCCGGCCCGCCGCATCCAGGTCATAGCGGATGATCCGGCCGGAATAGTCGCGTTCCGCCACCACGCGGCCGGCGGCGTCATAGCGGTACTCGTAGCGCTCGCCCAGCTCGTTGACGACGGCGGTCAGCCGCATCTCGCGGTCATGCTCCAGCTGCAGCCGGTGGCCCTTGGGGTCCACGGTCTCGACCGGCAGGTCGAAGGCGCCGAAGCGATAGCGGCGGGCGTCGCCGTCCGGGTCGGTGATGGCGGCAAGCTGGCCCTCGACGTCCCATGCCAGCCGCGTCACGGCGCCGTCCGGGCGCTCGACGGCGCGGATATTGCCGCGCGGATTGTCCGGGCCGCGGCTGACGTCATAGCGGGTCGCGGCGCCGATCTGGTCGGTCACCCAGATCAGCCGGCCCTCGGTGTCGGTCAGGCTGCGGATCTCGTTGCCATCCGGGTCGCGCCAGCGGTTCAGCCGCATGAGCGGGTCGTAGAAGAACCGCTCCTGCACGTCGCCGGGGCGGTCGACGCGCAGCACCTCGCCCTTGGACCCGAGGCCCAGCGAGGCCACCCGGCCAAGCGCATCGGTCACGCCGACCAGGTTGCCCTGCGCATCATGGCGGAAGCTGGTGCGGTTGCCCACCGGGTCGGTCGCGGCCAGCAGCAGCCCGTCCGGGCCGTATTCCCATTGCGTGACCGCGCCCTCAGGGTCGGTGGCGCGGATCAGGTTGCCCTGCGCGTCATAGGCGAAGCTGCTGCGCCCGCCCAGCGGATCGACCCGGGCGGTGACGTGGAAGGCCTGGTCCCATTCGGTCAGCCAGACCTGGCCGGTCGGGTCGGTCTCGCGCCAGACCACGCCGTCCTCGGTCCAGTCCCAGACGGTGACGGCGCCCTCATCGCTGCGGGTGACGGTGCGGCGGCGGCCAAGGTCATAGTCCAGCGTGCCGCCGGCATGGCCGCTGTCGGACCACAGCCGCCGGATGCGGTCGCCCTCGCCATATTCGTAATGGACATGGGTGTCCTTGGCGTCGCGCCAGCCGGTCAGCCGGCCGAATTCGTCGTAGTCATAGCGCAGCGTGCCGGTCTGCGCCGATTGCACCTGCACCAGCTGGCCGGCGCGGTTGTAGTTCCAGGCAAAGGTGCAATCCTGCGCGTCCGGCGCATCCAGCACGGCATGGCGGATCAGCCCGCCCCGGCTGTGGACGGCCAGCGCGAAACCGTCGGAATGCTCGACCCGCTGCAACCCCTCGGGGCCATAGAGGAAGGCGATGCGGTTGCCGTTGCGGTCCTCGATCCGCGACAGGCGGCGGGTGGCGGCGCCCTCGTCGGCAAAGACCAGGAAAAGCTGGCTGCGGCGGTCCAGCACGAACAGCTCGGCCGAGCGGCGGCCCAGCAGCTCCAGATGCGGAAAGCGCAGGTTGTGGCTGAGAACCTCGTCGCCGGGCGTGTGGAAGACGATCTGCGTGCCTTCGTCGTTCTGGAAGGTCACCGTCTCGGCGTCCATGCGCAGGTGCTGCGCCCAGGTGCCGGCCCAGCTTGCACCCTGGATGCCGGTCGAGTCGACCGCATGGGTGCGGGTCAGGACCAGCGGGATGGTGCCGGGAATGGCGATATCGGTGCGCGTCTCCATGAAGCGGCCGGTCGCCACGTCCACCGGGCAGCCAAAGCCGCTGCGGCAGCTGTTCGGTGCCTCGCCGTGGTGGGCATAGGACGGGTCGCCGCCCTTGGGCTTGCGCCCGCCAATGGGCAGCAGGTCGGCGGCGATCACCGCGATATTGGCCAGCCGGCTTTGCCAGCCCACGTCGATGGCCAGCGCGATGGCGCTGGTGTCGATGTCGATGGCGATGGTCGGCACGCCGTCGTTGATGGTGCCGTCGCAGGTGGTCTTGTGGCCGATGCGGGCGATGGGCCAGTTGTTGGCGAATACCGTCTCGGCGCCCTCGGCGACCTTGGACACGGCATGGTCCGAACAATCGACCACATCGGTGACCCGCGCCACCGGCTTGTTCTGGAAATACACGTCGGGCGAGCCGGTCTTGATCACGCCCTTGTTGGTGCCGTATTGCCCAGCGACCGAGGCGAAGCCGAAGCCGATGCCGCCGACAAGGCCTGCCGCGCTGGCCGCCGCCACCGCCAGCATGATCGGCCCCAGCGCCGCGCCGGCCGTCGCCACCACCAGGACGCCCACCGCGACCGCCGCCACCGCGCCCAGCACCATGGCGCCCAAGGACCAGCCGCTGACATGGGCGATGGGATGGCCGACCGTCGCCGGCATCTCGCCGTCCTCGGCGATGCGCTGAAAGCCCATGGCCTCCATCGCCCAGCCACCCAGAGCCTCGCCGGCCTTGAAGCCGACATAGCCCGCGGCCATGCCCGCCACCACCGCCGCCGCCGCCGGCGCGGCGGCCGTCGCCGCGGCGGTCAGCACGGCGGTGCCGGTCAGTCCCGCGCCCATGGCCGTGCCCGCGCCATAGGCCGCCGCCATGGCGACCGGCGCCACGGTCAGCGTGTTCTGCACCGCGTCCGAATTATAGGTGGCGATGGCGGAATCGACGCCCTGCTCGAAACCGTTCGGCCCGGTCTGGGCATTGGCTGCGTCGATGCGGCTTTGGTGATAGTCGCTGAACTGCGGCGTGCTTCCCGGCCCGGCGTCCGCGCCGTTGCCGGTCGCGCGCCGGCTGGCGACCCGCGCGCCCCCCGCCGTCGCACCATCGAGCAACGCCCCCATCGCCTAGCCCTCCGCCCGCTCCAGCCGCAGGGTCGAGACGATGCGCCGCATCTCGGCCTGCTGCGCCGCGCTCATCTCGCCCCCGACCGAGGCGGTCAGCACCAGGACCTTGCCGCCCGCCGCGCCGACCGTGGTGATCAGCTGATGGATGGCGCCCTGCTTGGCGGTCCAGCGGCATTCGATCTCGATCGCCGGGGCGCCGTTCACCGACAGCTCGCGCCGGGCGTCGATGCGGAAATCCTTCAGCGCCTGCGCGGCCTGCTTGGCCTGGTCCTCGACATATTCGGCGAAGGCCATGCCCCAGGGCATGTCGTCGCGGGTGATGGTCAGCGACACCCCCGGCCCCGCCGGGTTCGACGACACCACGTTGATCGTCCGGTCCTGCCAGTCGCGCGGCAGGTCGATGCTGCCCTCGTTGATGCGATACATCAGCTCGCCGAGTCCTTGTTGAGATGAATCATGCCGCCGATCTGGTCCAGGACGCCCTCGGCCAGCGTCACCCGGGTCGAGCCGAATTGCAGCACGATGCCCTCGGTCGTCATGGTGATGGTGCCGGCGCCGACCTTCAGCACCAGGCTTTCGGTGGCCTCGGCGCTGATGGTCTTGGCGGTCTGCTGCATCTTCAGGTCGGAATGCAGCGAGACCAGCTTCTTGGCCTGGGCGGTGATGTCGTCATCGGCGGCATAGGCGATGACGCCGGGGCCCGCCTTGCCGGCCAGCGCCGTCGCGGTGATCTTGGTGGCCTGGCTGGCGCGGGTCAGCGCCACGGTCTCGGTCAGGTTGCCGCTGGCCACGGATTTGGTCTCGTCCCCGGTCTGGACGGTGATCGCGCGGTTGCCGTTTTCCACCAGCGTCGATTCGTTGTCCTTGATGACGCGCTCCATGTCCTTCTGCGCGTGCAGGAAGATCTTCTCGGCGCCGTTCGCGTCCTCGAAGCTGAGTTCGTTGAAGCCCGAGCCCTGGTGCGTCTTGGTCTTGAAGCCGCTTTTCGTCTTGCTGGCCGGCAGGCCGTAGATATTGCCGTTCTGGCCGTTCACCACGCAGCCGGTGACGATTGGCTTGTCGGGGTCGCCGTCGATATAGTCGACCACCACCTCCATGCCGATGCGCGGGATGACGACGCCGCCCAGCCCGTTGCCGGCCCAGTTCTGCGCCACCCGGCAGCGCATCGAGATCGCGCCCTGAAGGTCCCAGTGAAACCGGACCAGGATGCGGCCGAATTCGTCGCAGTCGATCTCGCCCTCGCCCACGACCACGGCGGTCTGCGGGCCCTGCATCACCGGCACCGGCGTGCGGCGCGGCGGCGCCATCGGCGCGGTGTCGGGCATCAGCACATAGGCGCCGGAAAAGGCATAGCCGTCGCTGCCCGCCGCGCCCGAGCCATAGGCCTCGCTGACAAAATGGTGGCTGGCGGACAGGCAGAGGAAACGCTCGCCGGTGCCCGGCACCTCGTCGCCGCCCAGCGTCACGGTCTTGCCGGCGCCCAGCGACAGGCAGTCGCCCATGGCCCGCACCCGCCGGTCGCCGCCGCGATGCTGCCGGGTGCGGCGCTGCGCGATCAGTCGGCCGGCGCCTTGGTCGGCGAAATCGCCCGGGTATTCATAGCTTTCCAGCTGGCCGAGCGCATGGGCGGCGTCGCCCATCTGGTCAACCTCCATCGCCGCCGTAGGGGTCTTGAAGTTATAGTCGATCAGCCGCGTCGCGCCGGTGGTCAGGTTGCGCTCGGCCGACCAGTCCCAGAAATGCTCGCCCTCGGCCTGGTGGTGGCCGTCGTAGGATTTATAGGGCCTTGTGCCGATGCTGTCATGCGCCAGCACGTCGTCGGTCATCACCATGGTGTGGCTGCCCGGCGCGTGGCGGAAATGGAAGCTGATGCCGTGCCGCTCAAGCTGGCGGCGGGCGAAATCCATGTCGGATTCGCGGTATTGCACGGTATATTCCAGCACCGGGTAATCCTCGGACAGCTGGAACTCATAGGCCGGATCGCCCAGGCCCGCATATTCGGCGAAAAGCTCGGTCAGGATCTGGACCACGGTCTTGTTGTGGAAGATGCGCTGGTTCTGCCGCCGGCTCGCCAGCCACAGCCAGGGCCGCAGCACCAGGTCGTAGCGGTGGCCGTTCTCGCCCACCCCCGACCAGCGCGCCTGCGTGACCATGCCGTCGAAGGCCCGGGGTCCGTCGCGCGATTCGATCTCGACCGTGGCATGGGTGCCGATCAGCGCGTCGAAATCGACCTTGCCGTGGCTGGCCAGGGCCTCGACGCGATATTCGAACAGCTCGTTCACATGGTCCGAGCCGTCCAGGCGCAGCAGCACCAGCTCGTCAGCGCCAAGCGCGGTGGTCAGCCGGCCCAGCCGGCCCGCCTGCTTGAAAGGAATATTCACAAATGCCTCCTGACCAAAGTGAACACGGAAGGCTCGGATCGAATGCAGCGGCATGTTAGCCGGATTTCCGGTCGGGTCAAACCGTGAGCGCCCTGGGCGGCAATTCTGCCTAGGGCGGGCCAATTCCATATCGTGGAATTCCTATGCCCTGCGATTGGCGGCATGGGGCGATTTTTTCGGCGGGCAATGAATTTCCGCTTGCACTTCTGCGTGCGCTTCCGCGACAAACGGGCAGAAGCGGCTGTTCTGCGCTCCACATCGTGGAACGCGAACCGGGAGAGGGAGATCCCGACTGCCGACGGAGGAACGACATGCAACTGACCGACACCCAGCCCGAGGGTGAGCTGGCCCTGGGCGGCATCGAGGCCATGGCCGAGCCGAAACGCGCCGAGCCCTGGATGCGGCCCATCGAGATCGCCGCCGCCGGCCTGTTGCTGGTGATGATCGTCACCGTGCTCGCCAACGTGTTTTTCCGCTATGTCCTGCACAAGCCGCTGATCTGGGGCGACGAGGTCGCCTCGCTCAGCTTCATCTGGATGGCGATGCTGGGCGCGGCGCTGGCCGTCGACCGGCATGAGCACATGCGGCTGACCGTCTTCCTGCCGCTGCTGCCCGAGCGCACCGCCCGCCTGGCCGAGATCGCCGGGCAGGTGCTGGTCTGCGTGCTGCTGCTGCGGCTGCTGCCGGTCGCGGTCGAATACGCCTATGAGGAAAGCTTCGTCACCTCGCCCGCCTTGCAGATCCCGATGTCCTGGCGCGCCTCGGCGATTCCGGCCGGCATCGGGCTGATGGCGGTGCTGATGGTGATCTCGGTCCTGCGCTCGCGTGAGTGGCGGGCGATTGCCGGCACGCTGATCGTGACCGGCGCGCTGGTCGCGCTGTGCTGGTGGCTGAAGCCGTCGCTGCTGTCCATCGGCAACTGGAACCTGCCGATCTGGCTGGGGCTGCTGGTGGCGGCGCTCTTGTGCATCGGCGTGCCCATCGCCTTCTGCTTCGCGCTGGGAACGCTGGCCTATCTGACCTTCGCCAGCCACGCGCCCGTCTTCGTCATGCTGGGCCGCATCGACGAGGGCATGTCGGCGCTGATCCTGCTGTCGGTGCCGGTCTTCGTGCTCTTGGGCTGCATCCTCGACGCCACCGGCATGGGCAAGGCCATCGTGAACTTCCTCGCCTCGCTCCTGGGCCACGTCAAGGCGGGGATGAGCTATGTTCTGCTGGGCTCGATGTTCCTGGTCTCGGGGATTTCGGGCTCCAAGGTATCGGACATGGCGACGGTCGCCCCGGCGCTGTTCCCGGAAATGCGCCGGCGCGGCCACTCGCCGTCCGAGATGACGGCGCTGCTGGCGACCGGCGCCGCCATGGCCGACACCGTGCCGCCCTCCATCGTGCTGATCGTGCTGGGCTCGGTCGCGGGCGTGTCCATCGCCGGGCTTTTCACCAGCGGCTTCGCCATCGCCATGGTGCTGCTCGTCATGCTGGCGATCCTGGCGCGCTGGAAGGCCCGGACCGAGGACATGGCCGGCGTCCGCCGCGCCGGCCTGGGCGTGATCGGCAAGACCGCGATCGTCGCGGTGCCGGCGCTGGTCCTGCCCTTCATGATCCGCAGCCTGGTCGCCGGCGGCGTCGCCACCGCGACCGAGGTCTCGACCATCGCCGTGGTCTATGCCTTCATCATCGGCATCGTGCTCTATGGCGGCATCCCGCTGCGCAAGATGGGCACCATGCTGGTCGAGACCGCCGCCATGTCGGGCGCGATCCTGCTGATCCTGGGCGCGGCCAGCGCCATGGCCTGGGCGCTGACGCAATCGGGCTTTGCCCGCGACCTGATGACCATCGTCATCGGCCTGCCCGGCGGCTGGGTCGTGTTCATGCTGGCCAGCATCGTGATCTTCCTGGTGCTGGGCTGCTTCCTGGAAGGGCTGCCGGCCATCGTGCTGCTGGCGCCGATCATGTTCCCGATCTCGCGCGGGCTGGGCATCCACGACATCCATTACGCCATGGTCATCGTCACGGCGATGAACATCGGGCTGATGGCGCCGCCCATCGGCATCGGCTTCTACATCGCCTGCAAGATCGCCAATGTCCCGGCCGACCAGGTCATGCGCAAGATCTGGCCCTATCTCGCCGCGCTGCTGGTGGGGCTTCTGGCCATCGCCGCCGTGCCGTGGTTCTCGACCGCACTGCTTTGACAAGACAACTGGGAGGAGGAAACCCGATGATCACCAACCGCCGCACCATCCTGCTGGGCGCCGCCGCGGGCGCGCTGGCCGCGCCCTTCATCCGGCCCGGCCGGGCCATGGCCGCCGAGTTCAGCTACAAGATCGCGAACAACCAGCCCTTGGAGCATCCCAGCAACGTCCGGCTGGGCGAGGCGGTGAAGGCGATCCTGGAGGAAACCTCGGGCGCGGTGGACATCCAGATCTTCCCGTCGAACCAGCTGGGCGCCGATACCGACGTGCTGGGCCAGCTGCGCTCGGGCGGGGTCGAGTTCTTCCAGCTGTCGCCGATCATCCTGTCGACGCTGGTGCCGAACGCCTCGATCAACGGCGTGGGCTTCGCCTTCCCGGATTACGACACCGTCTGGAAGGCGATGGACGGCGAGCTGGGCGCCTATGAGCGCGGCCAGATCGAGGGCGCGGGCCTGGTGGTGATGGAAAAGATCTGGGACAACGGCTTCCGCCAGACCACCAGCTCGACCAAGCCCATCGTGACGCCGGCCGATCTGGAAGGCTTCAAGATCCGCGTGCCGGTCAGCCCGCTCTGGACCTCGCTCTATTCGGCCTTCGGTGCGGCGCCGGCCTCGATCAACTTCGCCGAGGTCTATACCGCGCTGCAGACCGGCATCGTTGACGGCCAGGAAAACCCGCTGGCGATCATGAAGGTCGCCAAGCTGTGGGAGGTGCAGAAGTATCTCTCGATGACCAACCACATGTGGGACGGCTTCTGGCTTCTGGGCAACCGCCGCGCCTGGGCCGCCCTGGGCGAGGCGCATCAGGCCGTGGTCGCCAAGCATTTCAACGACGGCGCCGTGAAACAGCGCGCCGACGTGATGGAGCTGAACGCCAGCCTGCGCGGCGACCTGGAAAGCAACGGCTTCACCTTCAACGACGTGGACCCGAAACCCTTCGAGGAGAAGCTGCGCGAGGCCGGCTTCTATGCCGAGTGGAAGAAGACCTATGGCGACGAGGCCTGGGCGATCCTGGAAGCCGCCGTCGGGCGGCAACTGGCCTGATGCGGGATGCGCCCGATACCGGCGGCACGCAGGCGGTGGCGCGCGCGCTGTCGCTCTTGTCGCTGGTCGGGCGCGGCGCCGCGCAGGGGCTGGGGCTGGCCGAGCTGGCCCAGGCCACGCATCTGCCGCCGCCGACCGCGCGGCGGCTGCTGTTGGCGCTGGCCTCGGCGCGGATGGTCGAGCAGGACCGGGCCACGCGCCGCTATCACCTGGGCCCCGAGGCCTATCTGCTGGCGCGCTTTGCCGAGGAGCGCCACGGCATCCTGCACCACGCGCGCGACTCGATGCTGCGGCTGGCGCGCGACACCGGCGACACGGTGCTGCTGACCGTGCCGCAGGGCGACCATACCCTGTGCCTGGAGCGGATCGAGGGCGATTTCCCGGTCCGCACCCATGCGCTGATGAAGGGCGACCGCAAGCCGGCGGGCGTCGGCGCCGGCGCCATGGCGATCCTGGCTGCCCTGCCCCCGGCCGAGGCCGAGGCCCTGCTGGCGCAGGTCGGGCCGCTGGTCGGCGATCTGGCCCCGGTCCTGGCCGAGGATCTGGCGGCCGCGCGCGCGGCGGGCCATGCCCTGAACCCGGGCCGGATCGTCGCCGGATCCTGGGGCCTGGGCGTCGCGATCCTGTGGCCGGACGGCCGCCCCGCCGGGGCGCTGTCCGTCGCCGCCATCGAGAACCGCATGGGCTTCATCCGCCAGGCCGAACTTGTCGCCGCCTTGCAGCGCGAGGCGCATCTGATCGGGCAGCGGCTGGCCGCCCTTGAACCGCAAAGGAACCTCTCATGACCGATCCGCTGATCGTCGGCTGGGCGCATACGAAATTCGGCAAGTCCGAGGCGCCCGACACCATGGCCCTGATGGCCGAGGTCGCCCGCCCCGCGCTGGACCATGCCGGCATCGCGCCCGAGGCCGTGGACGGCATCTTTACCGGCGTCTTCAACAACGGCTTCTCGCATCAGGATTTCCAGGGCGCGCTGGTCGCCATGGGCACGCCGGAACTGGCGGGCGTGCCGTTCCTGCGCACGGAAAACGCCTGCGCCACCGGCTCGGCCGCGATCTATGCGGCGGCGGATTTCATCGCCTCGGGGCGCGGCAAGGTCGCGCTGGTGATCGGGGCCGAGAAGATGACCGCGACGCCTAATGACCGCATCGGCGACATCCTGCTGTCGGCGAGTTTCGTCCCGGAAGAGGGCGAGATTCCCGGCGGCTTCGCCGGCGTCTTCGGCCGCATCACCGAGCATTATTTCCAGCGCCACGGCGACCGTTCCGAGGAATTGGCGATGATCGCCGCCAAGAACCACGAAAACGGCATGCGCAACCCCTATGCGCATATGCAGAAAGCCTTCGACGCGGGTTTCTGCAACACGCCGTCCGAGAAGAACCCGCTGGTCGCGGGGCCGCTGCGGCGCACCGACTGCTCGCTGGTCTCGGACGGGGCGGCGGCCTTGGTGCTGGCCGCGCCCGAGGTGGCCGAGGGGCTGGCGCGTGGCATCCGCTTCCGCGCGCGGGCGCAGGCCGGCGACTATCTGGCGCTGTCGCGGCGCGATCCCATCGCCTTCGACGGGCCGCGCCGGGCGTGGCGCGCGGCGCTGGACCAGGCCGGCCTTGCCGTCACCGACCTGTCGCTGGTCGAGACGCATGACTGCTTCACCACCGCCGAGATGATCGAATACGAGGCGATGGGCCTGGCCGAGCCCGGCCAGGGCTGGCGGGTCATCCGCGAGGGCACGACCCGTTTCGACGGCGCGCTGCCGGTCAACCCCTCGGGCGGGCTGAAATCGCGCGGCCATCCGATCGGCGCCACCGGCGTCTCGCAGCATGTCATGGCGGCGATGCAGCTGACGGGCGATGCCGGCGCCATGCAGGTGGCCGATGCGCGGCTGGCCGGTGTCTTCAACATGGGCGGCGCGGCGGTGGCCTCGTATTGCTCGATCCTCGAGAGGCAGAAATGACGGGTCCGGCAGGCGGTCTGGCCCCGGTCTCGACCCGGGTGATGAACCTCGCCACGCTGCTGACGCAGGCGGCGCGGCGCGACCCGGACGGCGTGGCGCTGGTCATGGGCGAGGCGCGCTGGAGCTGGGCCGAGTTCGAGGCGCGCACCGACGCGCTGGCCCATGCCTTGCAAAGCCGCTTCGGCTTGCAAAAGGGCGACCGGGTCATGTGCCAGTCGCAGAACTGCCTGCAGATGATGCAGGCCATGTTCGCGGTCTGGCGCGCCGGCGGCGTCTGGGTGCCGGCGAACTTTCGCCAGACGCCCGAGGAGGTCGCCTGGCTGACCCATGCCGCGGGCGCGACGCTGATGTTCTGCAACGCCGCCTTCCCCGAGCACGCAGCGGCCTGCGGCGTGGAAACGCTGGTCTTTGGCGCGGCGGATTTCGGATCTTCGGTCGATGTGATCACAGCCGACGCGATGGGCCGCCGTCCGCAGGTCGCCGTGGTGGATCGCGACGATCCCTGCTGGTTCTTCTTCACCTCGGGCACCACCGGCCGGCCCAAGGCCAGTGTCCTGACCCATGGCCAGATGGCCTTTGTGATCACGAACCACCTGGCCGACCTGATGCCGGGGCTGACGGGTCAGGATGCCTCGCTGGTCGTCGCGCCCTTGTCGCATGGCGCGGGGGTGCATCAGCTGGTGCAGGTGGCGCGCGGCGTGAAAACCGTGCTGCTGCCCAGCGAACGGTTCGACGTGGCCCAGGTCTGGGATCTGGTGCGCGAATGGCGCGTCTCGACCATGTTCACGGTGCCGACGATCCTGAAGCTGCTGGTCGAGCATCCCGCGACCGCCGCGGCCGATACCTCAAGCCTGCGCTATGTCATCTATGCGGGCGCGCCGATGTATCGCGTCGATCAGCAGAAGGCCTTGAAAACGCTGGGCAAGGTTCTGGTGCAATATTTCGGCCTGGGCGAGGTCACCGGCAATATCACCGTGCTGCCCGCGCATCTGCACGAGGCCGAGGACGGCCCGGCCACCCGCATCGGCACCTGCGGCCATCCCCGCACCGGCATCGAGATCCAGATCCAGGACGATCACGGCCGCGAACTGCCCCCGGGCCAGACCGGCGAGATCTGCGTCATCGGCCCCGCCGTCTTTGCCGGCTACTACCAGAACCCCGAGGCGAACCGGAAAGCCTTTCGCGACGGCTGGTTCCGCACCGGCGACCTGGGCCATGTGGACGAGGCGGGCTTCCTTTATATCACCGGGCGCGAAAGCGACATGTTCATCTCGGGCGGCTCGAACGTCTACCCGCGCGAGATCGAGGAAAAGCTGCTGACCCATCCCGCCATCGCCGAGGTCGCGGTGGTCGGCATGCCGGACCCGCTGTGGGGCGAGGTCGGCTGGGCGGTCTGCGTCGCCACCGCGCCGGTGACCGAGGCCGAGATCGCGGCTTTCCTGGAACCGAAGATCTCGCGCTACAAGCTGCCGAAGCGGGTGCTGTTCTGGGACAGCCTGCCGAAATCCGCCTATGGCAAGATCACCAAGACGCTGATCCGCGACGAGATCGCCGCGCGCGGCCTGGTGGAGCCGGCATGAGGATGGTCCATCCCGGCCCGCGCGCCGCCGAACGCGCGACGGCGCGGCGCGCGCAGCTGCGCCCGCTGCGGGGCGTGCTGCCGAAGGGGGCGACCGTCATGCAGGCGGTGGGCGATCTTTTCGCGGCCCATGGCTGCAAGGGCGGCGTGCTGGACCTGGCGGGCGTGACCTGCGCGCCGATGCGCTATGTCCTGCCGGCGCCGGCCAGCGACGGGCTGCATGCGGCCTGGTATTCCGAAACCCACGCGCCCGAGGGTCCGGTGCGGATCGACAGCGCCACCGCCACCGTCGGCAGGAAGGACGGCGCGCCCTTCCTGCATTGCCATGGCATCTGGGGCGGCGCGATGGGGCATCTGCTGCCCTTCGATTCGGTGATCGTCGCGGATGCCGAGGTCGCGGGCCTGGGCGCGGCCGAGACCTGGTTCGAGGCCCTGCCCGACCCCGAGACGGCCTTTACCCTGTTCACCCCCGCGGGCGGCGAGGACGGCCGAGGCCTCCTGGCCCGCATCCTGCCCGGCGAGGATGTGGTGACGGCCGTCGAGGCGCTGGCCGGCCGCCATGGCATCGAAAACGCCCGGCTGCATGGCGTCGGCAGCATCGACCACATCCGCTTTGCCGAGGGGCATCGCATGGATTGCCACGCCACCGAACTGCGGCTGGCGGGCGCGCATCTGGCCGCCGGCCGGGCGCATATCCCCATCGAGGTCGTGGACATCCACGGCCATATCGCGCGCGGCAGCCTGACCCGGGGCGGAAACCCGGTCGGCGTCACGCTGGAACTGATCATCGAGCCGACAGAGGACAAGACATGAAAACCGCCATCGTCACCGGAGGTTGCCGCGGCATCGGGCTTGCCGCCACCGAGATCTTCCTGGAGCAGGGCTGGCAGGTCGCCGTGGTGGACCGCGACACCGAGGAACTGCACCGCGCCTGCGACCACATCGACAACGTGATGACGGTCGAGGCGGATATTTCCGACCCTCAGGCGGTGGACGGCGTGATCCGGCAGGTCGTGGCGCGTTTCGGCCGCGTCGATGCGCTGGTGAACAACGCCGGCGTGGCGCTGTTCTCGCAGGTCGGCCAGACCAGTTTCGAGCAATGGCGCGAGGTGATGGCGACGAACCTCGACGGCGTGTTCCTGTGCACCCAGGCCGCGACCGAGGAACTGGCCAAGACCCGCGGCGCCATCGTCAACATCGCCTCGATTTCCGGGCTGCGCGCCTCGACGCTGCGGGTGGCCTATGGCACCTCGAAGGCGGCGGTGATCCACCTGACCAAGCAATTCGCCGCCGAGCTGGGCGAAAAGGGCATCCGGGTGAACTGCGTCGCCCCCGGCCCGGTCAGGACCAAGCTGGCCATGGCGGTGCATGCGCCCGAGATCATCAGCGCCTATTACGACGCCATCCCGCTGAACCGCTATGGCGAGGCGCGCGAGATCGCCGAAGCCATCGTCTTCCTGTGCTCGGACAAGGCCAGTTTCGTTTCGGGGCAGGTGCTGGCGGTGGACGGCGGGTTTGACGCCACCGGCGTCGGCCTGCCGGCGCTGCGCCGCGCCGCCGAGACCGCCTGAGAGAGCGGGGCCGGGGCGAACCCGGCCCGCTGCTTCAGCCCAGCACCTCGCGCACCGTCTTGGGCGGTTGCGCCGGCGATGGTATCGGCCGCGGCGCGGGTCAGCCAAAAGGGCGGCGCCAGGCCGGCCGCGGTCATGGCGGCGCGCGGGTTGATCACGCCCGGCTGCATGCAGAGCGCGCGCAGGTTGCCGTTGCGCGCCAGGTGATCCAGCGCCTTGAGGATGATGCCGCGCTGTCGAGCGGCAGGCTCCATGTGCAGGCCCAGATATTTCGACAGCGCCATCAGCAGGTGGACAGCGCCGCCGCCGCCGTCAGATTGTCCGCGACCCAATGCAGCCCGGCGCGGAACGTCTCGACATGCATGCGCTCGGTCACCGGCTTCAGCATCGACAGGTCGATCAGCTCGTCCTGCCGCTCGGCCAGAAAGGGCGTATTCTCGGTGGGATTTGCAAGAGATGATGGCCAGCGCAAGGCACCGCCTAATCAATTTGCATTGCAAATCAAATTAACTATGCTATATCCATCGCATGACCCCGATTCCCGATCCCCGCGCCCGCTTCGGCATGCGCTTTTCCCTGCTCGCGCGGCGCTGGCGCCGCGCCATCGACAGCCGCCTGGCCGCCGCCGGCCTGACCGACGCGACCTGGGTGCCGCTGGTGCATCTGCACGAGACCGGCGGCGGCATCACCCAGAAGGCGCTGGCGCAGCGCGTCGGCGTCGACGGCTCCAGCCTGGTGCGCGTGCTGGACATCCTGTGCCGGCAGAACCTGGTCGAGCGCCGCGCCGACGCGAGCGACGGCCGTGCCCGGCTGATCCACCTGACCGAGACCGGCCAGGCGCGCGTGGCCGAGATCCTGCGCGAGCTCGCCGCGGCGGAACAGCCGCTGCTGGCCGGGCTCAGCGACGCCGAATTGGCCGCGATGCTCGACGGCTTCGACCGGATCGAGCGGCAGATGCAGGACGGCGAGGGCAGCCCATGACCCGGCGCATCGACGCCGCGCGCCATGTGCTGGGCCGGCGAAACCTGCTGGGCAGCATGGCGCTGAACCGCCAGCCCTTCCTGCGCAACTCGCTGCTGGCCGGCGCCCAGGCCGGACTGGCGGTCGCCATCGCCCTGCCGCTGGCGCTGCTCTCGCCCTGGCCCGAGCTGACCGGCTTTGCCGCGCTGGGGGCGCTGGTCGCGCTCTTTGGCCGCTTCGCGCCGCGGCGCGGGCCGGTGGTGCTGGCCTGCGGGCTGTGCCAGGTCGCCGCCGTGACGGCCATGTCGCTGGCGGTCTGGGCCGGCGCCCCGGCCGCGGTGCAGCTCGCCTTGCTGGCACTGTCCTGCGGCGTCTTCTTCTTCGTCACGGTCAGCGCCGGCTTCGGCGCGCCGGGGGCGCTGATCTTCGTCTTTGCCGCCGGCGCCGCCATGGGGCATCAGGCCGGGCTGGCCGAGATCGCCGGCCGCGCCGCCGCCACCGGCGCCGCCGCGCTGCTGGCCTGGGCGATCTGCGCCCTGACCGAGCACCTGCGGCCGCCCGAGTCCGAAGACCGCCCCTTCCCGGCCGAGCCGCGCCGCCCCCTGCCCGAGCGCCTGGTCGCGGCGCTGCGCATCATCATCGGCTGCGGCAGCGCCGCCTTCGCCTGCCACGCGCTGGGGGCCGCGCATCCGGCCTGGGCGGCGATGGGGGCGCTGGCGGTGATGCAGGGCGCGCACCTGCACATCAACATGCAGCGCGCCGTGCAGCGCATGACCGGCACCGCCATCGGCGCGGTTCTCGCCTGGGCGATCCTGAACCAGGTCCCCGGCCCTTGGGAAATGATCGCGGCGCTGGTGCTGCTGCAATTCCTGACCGAGACGGTGATCGGCGCCAATTACGCGCTGGGTCAGGCGCTGGTCACGCCCATGGCGCTGCTGATGAGCCATCTGGCCGCGCCGCAGGCCGACGCCGCCGCCATGGCGCCCGAGCGGGTGCTGGACACGCTCCTGGGCGTCAGCCTCGGCATGCTGGCGGCGCTGGTGTTCTCGACGCTCGACGACCGCCGGCGCCTCGCCCAGGGATGACCCGAAGGGGCTTCTTTGCTCCTCAAATACCCATGGGACGTTCCAGCTCTCGACCGCGGTCATGCAGCGCGCCGGCCAGGAAATCGATCACCGCCTCGACCCAGCGCATCATCCGCATGTCGCGGTGGCAGGTCAGCCAATAGGTGCGGGTCAGCCGCACCGCCTCCGGCAGCACGATGCGCAGCTCGGGGTATTTCGCCGCCATGTAATAGGGCAGCACGCCCACGCCCAGCCCGGCGCGCACCGCCGCGAGCTGGTTGAAGATGCTCGACCCCCGGATCGTCGCGCGCAGCGAGGGATGCACCTCGCGCAGATAGTCCAGGCCCGGGGCGAAGATCATCTCCTCGATATAGCCGACGACGCGATGCCGGCCCAGGTCGGCGGGCACCGTCACGGCCGGGCGGCTGCGCAGGTAATCCGCCGTCGCGTAAAGATGCAGCGTGTAATCCGCCAGCCGCTGCGAGCGATAGGGCCCGCTGGTCACCGGATCGAGGGTGATCCAGATGTCGGCCTCGCGCCGCGACAGCGACAGCACCTGCGGCATGGTGATCATCTCGGGCATGACCTGGGGAAAGCGGGCGATGAACGCCGGCAGCAGGTGGGTCGAGAACAGGCTGGCAAAGCCCTCGGGCATGGCCAGCCGCAAGGGTCGCAGCTGGCCGGGGCCGGCGCCGCGGTCCAAGGGCAGCTGCAGTGCGGCCTCCTCCATCCGCTCGGCGGTCTCGATCAGGCGCAGGCTGGCCGGCGTCGGCTCATAGCCGCGCGGGTTGCGCTCGAACAGCCTCGTGTCCAGCGCCTGTTCCAGCCGGTCGATGCGGCGCGAGACCGTGACATGCGAGGTGCCCAGCACCCGCGCCGCGCGCGACAGCTGCCGCTCGCGCACCACGGCCAGAAAGAATTGCAGGTCGTCCCAGCTGAGCGTCGTCATCTGTTCAAGAATGCACAGGATATGTAAGAAATAAAACCTGTCTGAACGCTTGTGTCAAAGCGGATTTCCCGGCATCGTTCAACCACGGCCGGGGAGGGCACAGCAGGGCGCCGCCCCCGAAAAAGGCCGCAACGGCAGGCAGGGCCCGCCGTTGCCAAGGACCACCCAGGGAGGAAAAAAATGCGCAAGATTCTGCTGACGACCGCCGCCGCCGGCCTGGCCGCGACACCCGCGCTGGCCGAGATTTCCGACGGCAAGGTCAAGATCGGCATCCTGAACGACCAGTCCGGGGTCTATGCCGATTTCGGCGGCAAGAACTCGGTCGAGGCGGCGAAGATGGCGGTCGAGGATTTCGGCGGCAAGGTTCTGGACGCGCCGGTCGAGATCGTCAGCGCCGACCACCAGAACAAGCCCGACATCGCCTCGAACATCGCCCGGCAATGGTATGACACCGAACAGGTGGACAGCATCATGGAGCTGACCACCTCCTCGGTCGGCCTGGCCGTGCAGGCGCTGTCGCAGGAAAAGAAGAAGATCACCATCAACACCGGCGCCGCCACGACCGAACTGACCGGCAAGGCCTGCACGCCCTACGGCTTCCACTGGGCCTATGACACGCATATGCTGGCCGTCGGCACCGGCGGCGCGCTGGTCAAGGAGGGCGGCGACAGCTGGTTCTTCCTGACCGCCGACTATGCCTTCGGCTATTCGCTGGAAGAGCAGACCTCGAACGTGGTCAAGGAGCATGGCGGCAACGTGGTCGGCGCCGTGCGCCATCCGCTGGCGACGACCGATTTCTCGTCCTTCCTGCTGCAGGCGCAGTCCTCGGGCGCCAAGGTGATCGGCCTGGCGAACGCCGGTCTCGACACGCAGAACGCCATCAAGCAGGCGGCCGAATTCGGCATCACCCAGGGCGGGCAGAAGCTGGCGGCGCTGCTGTTCTCGATCGCCGAGGTGCACGGCCTCGGCGCCGAGGCGGCGCAGGGCCTGACCCTGACTGAAAGCTTCTACTGGAACCGCGACGCGCAATCGGCCGAGTTCGGCAAGCGCTTCAAGGAACGCACCGGCGTCATGCCGAACATGGTCCATGCCGGCACCTATTCGGCGGTGACGCAATACCTGAAGGCGATCCAGGAGGCCGGCACCGACGAGACCGAGGCCGTCGCCAAGAAGCTGCACGAGATGCCGGTCGACGACATCTTTGCCCAGGGCGGCAAGGTCGGCGCCAACGGCCGGCTGATCAAGGACGCCTATCTGATGGAGGTCAAGGCCCCGGCCGACATCAAGGAGGACTGGGACTATTACACCGTCCTGGCCACCATCCCCGGCGACCAGGCCTTCCTCGATCCGGCCAAGAGCGGCTGCCCGCTGGTCCAGTGATGGCATCTGCTGCAACGCAGGCCGAGCCGCGGGTGGTGCTTTCCGCCCGCGGCCTGGGCCGGGATTTCGCGGGTTTCACGGCGGTGAACAACGTGGATCTGGACGTGGAGCATGCGCGCATCCACGCGCTGATCGGGCCGAACGGCGCCGGCAAGACCACGGTCTTCAACCTCTTGACCAAGTTCCTGCAGCCGACGCGGGGCCGGATCACGCTGCTGGGCCAGGACATCACCGCGACCGCCCCCGACAAGGTGGCGCGGCTGGGGCTGGTGCGCAGCTTCCAGATCTCGGCCGTCTTCCCGCACCTGACCGTGCGCGAGAACGTCAAGGTGGCGCTGCAGCGGCCGGCGGGGCTGGCGACGCAGTTCTGGCTGCCGCTGTCGTCGCTCGACCGGCTGAATGCGCGGGCGGATGATCTGATCGAGCAGCTGGGCCTGGCGCCGTATCGCGACCACCGCGCCGCCGACCTGTCCTATGGCAGGAAGCGCGTCCTGGAGATCGCCACCACGCTGGCCCTGGACCCCGAGGTGCTGCTTCTGGACGAGCCGATGGCCGGCATGGGCCAGGAGGACGTGCGCATGGTGGCCGAGATCATCCGCGACGTCGCCCGCTCGCGCGCCGTGCTGATGGTGGAACACAACCTCAATGTCGTGGCCGACATCTGCGACCACGTCACCGTGCTGCAACGGGGCGAGATCATCGCGCGGGGCGATTACGCCACCGTCTCGGCCGATCCGCGCGTGCGCACCGCCTATATGGGGTCCGAGGCATGAGCGCGCTTCTGTCCGTCGAGAATCTGCAGGCCTGGTATGGCGAAAGCCACGTCCTGCACGGCGTTACCATGCATGTGAACCAGGGCGAGATGATCTGCATCCTGGGCCGCAACGGCATGGGCAAGACCACCACCCTGCGCACGATCATGGGCATCCTGCGCAAGCGCACCGGCCGGATCGACTTCGCCGGCCAGGACATGATGGCGCTGCCCCTGCACAGGACCGCCCGCGCCGGGCTGGGCTTTATCCCCGAGGAGCGCGGCATCTTCGCCAGCCTCTCGGTCGAGGAGAACCTGATGCTGCCGCCCAAGGTCGCCGAGGGCGGCATGTCGGTCGAGGAGATCTATGCGCTGTTCCCGAACCTGAAGGAACGCCGCTCGAGCCCCGGCACCAAGCTCTCGGGCGGCGAGCAGCAGATGCTGGCCCTGGCCCGCATCCTGCGCACCGGGGCGCGCTGCCTTCTGCTGGACGAGCCGACCGAGGGCCTGGCCCCGGTCATCATCCAGGCCATCGGCGAGGTGCTGGTCAAGCTCAAGGCGCGCGGCATGACCGTGGTGCTGGTCGAGCAGAACTTCCGCTTCGCCGCCAAGGTCGCCGACCGCTTCTACCTGATGGACCACGGCCGCATGACGGCGGAATTCCCCGTGGCCGATCTGCCGCAGCAGATGGACCTGCTGCATCGCGAACTGGGGGTGTGACATGACCATGATCTTCGGCGTGCCGCTCCAGGCCCTGATGGGGCAGCTGCTGGTCGGGCTCATCAACGGCAGCTTCTATGCGCTCTTGTCCCTGGGCCTCGCCATCATCTTCGGCCTGCTGCGCGTCATCAACTTCGCGCATGGCGCGCAATACATGCTGGGCGCCTTCGCGGCGCTGCTGCTTCTGAACTGGGGCGGCATCAACTACTGGCTGGCGCTGATCCTGGCGCCGCTGATCGTGGGGCTGCTCGCGGCGCTGGTGGAAAAGACCATGCTGTCGCGGCTCTACAAGCTCGACCACCTCTATGGCCTCTTGTTCACCTTCGGCCTGGCGCTGGCGATCGAGGGCACCTTCCGCTATTTCTTCGGCGCCTCGGGCAAGCCCTATGCCGCGCCGTCGCAGCTGACCGGGGCGGTGAACCTGGGCTTCATGTTCCTGCCGATCTATCGCGGCTGGGTGGTCATCGCCTCGCTCGCGGTCTGCATCGCGGTCTGGCTCTTGATCGAGAAGACCAAGCTCGGTGCCTATCTGCGCGCCGCGACCGAGAACCCGACGCTGGTGCAGGCCTTCGGCGTCAATGTGCCGCTGCTCTTGACGCTGACCTATGCGCTTGGCGCGGGTCTTGCCGGTTTCGCGGGCGTGCTGGCGGCGCCGGTCTATCAGGTCTCGCCCCTGATGGGCACGAACCTGATCATCATCGTCTTCGCCGTGGTGGTGGTCGGCGGCATGGGCTCGATCCTGGGCGCCATCGTCACCGGCTATCTCCTGGGCGTGGTCGAGGGGCTGACCAAGGTCTTCTACCCCGAGGCGTCCAATATCGTGATCTTCGTCATCATGGCGATCGTCCTGATCCTGCGGCCCGCGGGCCTTTTCGGAAAGGAGGCCTGACATGGCCGGCAGATCCGACCCCATCCCGACCGAGACCGTCGCCGCCCATCCGCAGGCCGGCCGCATCCAGCTGGCGCTGGTCGTCCTTGCGCTGGTCGCGCTGCTGATCGTGCCGCATGTGCTTTATCCGATCTTCCTGATGAAGCTCCTGTGCTTTGCGCTGTTTGCCTCGGCCTTCAACCTGCTCTTGGGCTATACTGGGCTGCTGAGCTTCGGCCATGCCGCCTTCTTCGGCGGGGCGGCCTATTTCACCGCCCATGCGGTGAAGGAATGGGGCTGGCCGCCCGAGGCCGGCGTGGCTCTGGGCGTCGCCGGCGCCGCGCTTCTGGGCCTGGTGATGGGCGCCATCGCCATCCGCCGCCAGGGCATCTATTTCGCCATGATCACGCTGGCGCTGGCACAGATGTTCTTCTTCTTCTGCCTGCAGGCCCGCTTCACCCATGGCGAGGACGGCATCCAGTCCGTGCCGCGCGGGCATCTGTTCGGGGTGATCGACCTGAGCCAGACCATGAACATGTATTACTTCGTGCTGGCGGTCTTCTTGATCGGGCTGCTGGTGATCTGGCGCTTCGTGAACTCGCCCTTCGGCATGATCCTGAAGTCGATCCGGGAAAACGAGCAGCGCGCGATCTCGCTGGGCTATTCGGTGGCGCGCTACAAGCTCGGCGCCTTCGTGATGTCGGCGGCGCTGGCCGGGCTTGCCGGCGGCGTCAAGGCGCTGGTCTTCCAGTTCGCCACCCTGACCGACGTGGCCTGGCAGATGTCGGGCGAGGTCATCCTGATGACGCTTCTGGGCGGCATCGGCACGCTCTTCGGCCCCATCGTCGGCGCCGGCCTGGTGGTCAGCCTGCAGAACTACCTCGCCACCTCCGACTTTCCGGTCACCATCATCACCGGCGTCGTCTTCATGATCTGCGTGCTCTTGTTCCGCCGCGGGCTGGTGGGCGAGTTCTTCGCAACCAAAATCGGCCGGAAACTGGGGTTCCGCGCGCAGTCCTGATCCAGCGGCCCCGAGGGGGCCGCACAAGGAGCCTGACATGGAAAGCTACGACTATATCGTCATCGGCGCGGGCAGCGCCGGATGCGTGCTGGCCAATCGCCTCAGCGCCGACCCCGGCGCCCGGGTGCTGCTGCTCGAGGCCGGGGGCCGCGACAACTACCACTGGATCCATATCCCGGTCGGCTATCTCTACTGCATCGGCAACCCGCGCACCGACTGGGGCTTTCGCACCGCCGAGGAACCCGGGCTGAACGGCCGCGCGCTGATGTATCCGCGCGGCCGGGTGCTGGGCGGCTGTTCCTCGATCAACGGCATGATCTACATGCGCGGCCAGGCGGCGGATTACGACCATTGGCGGCAGCTGGGCTGCACCGGCTGGGGCTGGGACGACGTGCTGCCGCTGTTCCGCGCGCAAGAGGATTTCTATCGCGGCGCCGACGACATGCATGGCGCCGGCGGCGAGCTGCGGGTGGAAACCGCCCGGGTCCGCTGGGCCGTGCTGGATGCCTTCATGGCTGCGGCGGAGCAGGCCGGCATCCCGCGCACGCCCGATTTCAACCGCGGCGACAACGAGGGCGGCGGCTATTTCGACGTCACCCAGCGCCGCGGCTGGCGCTGGAGCGCCGCCAAGGCCTTCCTGCGCCCGGTCGCCCATCGCCCGAACCTGCGCATCCTGACCGGCGCCGAGGTCGAGCGGCTGGTGATCGAGGCGGGCGAGGTCCAGGGCGTGCTCTACCACCACCAGGGCCAGCGCATCGAGGCGCGGGCCACGCGCGAAACCGTGCTGGCGGCCGGGGCCATCGGCTCGGTGCAGATCCTCGAACATTCCGGGGTCGGGCGCGGCGACGTGCTGCAGGCCGCCGGCATCGCGCCCCTGGCCGAGGTCGACGCCCTGGGCGAGAACCTGCAGGACCACCTGCAACTGCGCATGGTCTACAAGGTCTCGGGCGTGCCGACGCTGAACGAAAAGGCCTCGCGCCTGATGGGCAAGGCGGCGATCGGGCTGGAATACGCGCTGAAACGCTCGGGGCCGATGTCGATGGCGCCCAGCCAGCTGGGCATCTTCACCCGCTCGGGGCCGGACAAGGCGACGGCGGATCTGGAATACCACGTCCAGCCGGTCAGCCTGGACAAGTTCGGCGACCCGGTGCACCCCTTCCCGGCCATGACCGCCAGCGTCTGCAACCTGCGGCCGGAAAGCCGCGGCTCGGTCCATGTCACCGGCCCGGATTTCCGCGCCCATCCGGCGATCCGGCCGAATTACCTGTCGACGTCCGCCGACCGCGAGGTCGCGGCCCGCGCGATCCGGCTGACCCGCAAGATTGCCGCGCAACCGGCCTTCAATCGCTTCAACCCCGAGGAATACCTGCCCGGCATCGCCTTCCAGACCGAAGAGGACCTGGTCAAGGCCGCCGGCGCCATCGGCACCACCATCTTCCACCCGGTCGGCACCTGCCGCATGGGCGCCGACGATGCGGCGCCGGTCGATGCGCGGCTGCGCTTCCGGGCATTGGGGCGGCTGCGGGTGGCGGATGCCTCGGTCATGCCGACCATCACCAGCGGCAACACCAATGCGCCGGTGATGATGATCGCCGAAAAGGCCGCGCGGATGATGCGCGAGGACGCGCGGGGCTGAGCTGGCACCGCCGGGACGCCGCCGCGCCGTTGGGCCCCCGAGGGGGGCGCTGCCCCCCTCGCGCTTTCCGGGCCCCTCGACGGGGCCCGGAAAGCGGCCCCCGGGGTATTGGGGGAGCAAAGAAGCCGGGTCACTCGGCCGGACGCCGCCGCAGTCCCAGCAGCTGATAGAGCAGCAGCGCCGCGGCGGTCGAGGTGCCGATGCCGCCAAGCGCGAAGCCGCCGAAGTTCACGGTGAAGTCGCCGCCGCCGAAGATCAGCGCCACGCCGACAGTGAAGAGGTTCCTCGGGTCCGAGAAATCCACCCGGTTGTCGACCCAGATCCGCGCCATGGCCGAGGCGATCAGGCCAAAGACCGACACGGCCAGCCCCGCCAGGACCGGCGCCGGAATGGTCTGCAGGATGGCGCCGAACTTGGGCGACAGGCCCAGCAGGATGGCGATCACCGCCGCCAGCGGAAAGATCAGCGTCGAATAGACCCGTGTCATCGCCATGACGCCGATATTCTCGGCATAGGTGGTGACGCCGGTGCCGCCGCCCATGCCCGCCAGCATGGTGGCCAGCCCGTCGCCCAGGAAGCCCCGGCCGATATAGCGGTCCATGTTCTGCCCGGTAATCGAGCCCAAGGCCTTGATATGGCCAAGGTTCTCGGCCACCAGCACCACGGCGACCGGGGCGATCAGCCCGACGGCGCCCCAGTCGAAGCGCGGCGCGGTGAAATGCGGCACGCCGAACCAGGACGCGGCGGCCACGGCGGCGAAGTCGATGCCCGGCACCAGCCCCAGCCCGTTGCCGCAGATGAGCACCATGAGATAGCCGAAGACCAGCGCCACCAGCACCGCGACCCGGCGAAGCGCCCGTCCGCCATAGACCGAGACCAGCGCCATGCACAGCACCGTCGCCAGCGCGATGCCCAGATGCGCGAAGCTGCCGGCCAGCTGCTTGACCGCGACCGGCGCCAGGTTCAGCCCGATCGCCATGCCGATGGCGCCGGTGACGGCGGGCGGCATCAGCTTCTCGACCCAAGCGGCGCCGATGGCCATGACCAAGAGCCCGATCAGCGCATAGAGCGCGCCGGCGGCGATGATGCCGCCAAGCGCCGTGGCCACGTTCGGGTTCGGCCCGCCGCCGGCAAAACCGGTCGCCGCCATGATGACGGCGATGAAGGCGAAGGAGCTGCCGAGATAGCTTGGCACCCGCCCGCCGGTGATGACGAAGAACAGAAGCGTGCCGATGCCGGAAAAGAACACCGCCACGTTCGGGTCGAAGCCCATGATCAGCGGCGCCAGGATGGTCGAGCCGGACATGGCCAGCAGGTGCTGCAGGCTCATCGGCAGGGCCGCGGCCAGCGGCAGTTTCTCGTCCGGCAGGACGGTGGCGCCGGTCGCGCGGCGCCATTGCGGGAAATAGCCCATCTCGTCTCTCGGGGTCAGGGGTTGCGTCGCCCCCCTCATGCGCGGCTTTGCCGGAAAACGCCAGAGCCGCGCAGCCGCTTCAGTTCCGGGTGGAATCGCCGTGATGTTCGGCCAGGTCCTCGATATGGCTCATGTCGCCCGGGACGTGGTGGCGCGTGCTGCGGTTCCAGACATAGGTCGCCGCCCACAGCACCACGCCGATGCCCAGAAGCCAGCCCGCGACCTTGTACTGGTCCATCTGCGCCGCGCTGCGCGCCCAGGGCCCGGCCAGGAAGGCGCAGGTCGCGGCGCCGATCCAGGGCAGGGCGCGCGGCGCACGGAAATGCGCGTGCCCGACCTGCTGCCGCCGCAGGACCAGCAGCGCGATATTGACCACGGTAAAGACGCAGAGCAGCAGCAGCGCCGTGGTCCCGCCCAGAAGGCTGACCGCCGGCAGGTCCGAGCGCGTGACCACGAACCAGATCAGCCCGAAGGCCAGGGCCGTGGTGAAGATGATCGCGACCCAGGGCGTCCGGCGTTGGCGGTGCACCAGCCCCAGCGCATGCGGCAGCACGCCCTGCCGCGCCAGCCCGTAAAGCAGCCGGCTCGCCATCAGCATGTTGATCAGCGCCGAGTTCGCCACCGCGAACATGCCGATGAAGGGAAAGATCTTGTCAAAGGGGAAATTCGGCGCCCCCGCCCGCACCACCTGGGTCAGGGCCGAGCCCTTGTCCGGGTCCGACAGGTTGCCGACCGGCACCAGCGCCACGGCGCAGATCGCCACCAGCACATAGATCACCCCGGTGATGGCAAGCCCGGTCAGCATGATGCGCGGAAAGATCCGCACCGGGTCCTTGACCTCTTCGGCCATGTTCACCGAATCCTCGAAGCCGACCATGGCGAAGAACGCCAGCGCCGTCGCCGCGGTCAGCGACAGGAACCAGCCCTTCTCGGCCGAGGACTGGAAGATCATCACCTCGGTGAAATCCGCCCTGCCCTGCGCCATGGCGTAAAAGCCGATGAAGATCACCATCAAAAGGCCCGACAGCTCGACGCAGGTCAGCACCACATTGGCCTTGACGCTTTCGCCGACGCCGCGGAAGTTGATCGCCGCGACCAGCGCCATGAACCCCAGCGCCAACACCAGGATGCCCGCGCTGCCCTTCTGGAAGCCCAGGCCGAAGCCGTCGTTCAGAAAGCCCGCGAAGGCGTTCGAGGCCGTCGAGGCCGAGGTGATCCCCGAGCACATGACGGTGAAGGCCACCAGGAAGGTCAGGAAATGGATGCCGAAGGCGCGATGCGTGTAAAGCGCCGCGCCGGCGGCCTGGGGATAGCGCGTCACCAGCTCCATATAGGACATGGCGGTGATGGTGGCGACGGCGAAGGCCACCAGGAAAGGCGCCCAGGCGGCGCCCCCCACCTCGCCCGCGACGGTGCCGGTCAAGGCATAGACCCCGGTGCCCAGGATGTCGCCGACGATGAACAGCAACAACAGCTTCGGGCCCATGACCCGTTTCAATTCGGTCTGGTGCGGCGATGCTGCCGCGGAACTCGCACCTGCGCTCATTATCGTCTCCCTGAACATGTTTTGACTATGGGGTCAGGGTGGGCCGGTTGCGGCCACAGGGCAAGCGCCGCGTGCTATTCGGGCACGGGAATGCCGGTTTCCTTCAGGCAGCGCAGCGCGAAACAGGACCGCGAGTTGCGGATGCCGGGGATGCGGAACAGCCGCTTGCGCAGGAAATCCTCGTAGCCGCGCGTGCCGTTCACCGCCACCTTCAGGATATAGTCGTATTCGCCCGAGACCAGCCAGACCTCGATCACCTCGGACAGCTCGACGATCTGGCGGCCGAAGTTTTCCAGCACGTGCTCGTCATGGCGGTCCAGCACCACCTCGACCAGCACGGTTTCGGGCACGCGCAGCCGGTCGCGGTCCAGGATGGCGGCATAGCCCTTGATATAGCCCTCGGATTCCAGCCGCCGCGTGCGCTGCCAGCAGGGGCTGGGCGACAATCCGACCCGCTCGGCCAGCTGGGTGTTCGACAGCCGGCCGTCGCGGCTGAGCTCGCGCAGGATTCGGCGGTCGATGGCATCCAGGTCAAGCTCGGCAGAAACGTCCGTCATTTTCACCAATCGCAGAATTTCCTTTTCAACTATCGCCTATAGGGAAAAAATTGGAAAGGAAATTTTTGAATCCTCGGGCTATCCTGTTCCTGTATGGGCCAGGGAGGGGCAAATGCGGCAGAGAGAATCCACCAGCGCAACCCACGCGGGAAAGGACCGGCCATGAGCGACGACGGCCTGCCCCCGCTCAGCCTGACCGTGCCGGAGCCCGAGGTGCGCCCCGGCGGCCAGCCCGATTTCTCGCATGTCGCGATCCCGCGCGCTGGCACCGTGCGCCGCCCGGACGTGGACGCCGATCCCGAATCGATCCGCGACCTCGCCTTCACCATCATCCGCGTGCTGAACCGCGAGGGCGAGGCCGTCGGCCCCTGGGCCGAGGCGCTGGACCTGACGCCCGAGGACCTGCTTGCCGGCCTGCGCCACATGATGACACTGCGCATCTATGACGCGCGCATGCTGAACGCGCAACGCCAGCAAAAGACCAGCTTCTACATGCAGCACCTGGGCGAGGAAGCCATTTCCTGCGGCTTCCAGCGTGCGCTTGCGCCGGGCGACATGAACTTCCCGACCTATCGCCAGGCCGGCCTGTTGATCGCGGCCGGCTATCCGCTGAGTTCCATGATGAACCAGGTGTTCTCCAACGCCGACGACCCGATGCGCGGCCGGCAATTGCCGGTCTGCTATTCCTCGCGCGAGCATGGTTTCTTCACCATCTCGGGCAACCTGGCGACGCAATATATCCAGGCGGTGGGCTGGGCCATGGCCTCGGCGATCTCGGGCGACCGCCAGATCTCGGCGGCCTGGATCGGCGACGGCTCGACGGCGGAAAGCGACTTTCACGCCGCGCTGGTCTTCGCCTCGACCTACAAGGCGCCGGTGGTGCTGAACGTGGTCAACAACCAGTGGGCGATCTCGACCTTCCAGGGCATCGCGCGCGGCGGCTCGGGCACCTTCGCGGCGCGCGGCCTGGGCTTCGGCATCCCCTCGCTGCGGGTGGACGGCAACGACTATCTCGCGGTGATGGCGGTGGCGAAATGGGCGGCGGAGCGCGCCCGGCGCAACCTCGGCCCGACGATGATCGAATATGTCACCTATCGCGCCGGCGGGCATTCCACCTCGGACGATCCTTCTGCCTATCGCCCGGCCGAAGAAAGCAATGCCTGGCCGCTGGGCGACCCGATCCTGCGGTTGAAGAACCACCTGATCGCGCTTGGCGCCTGGTCCGAGGAACGCCACGCCCAGGCCGAGGCCGAGATCCTAGCCACGATCAGCACCGAGCAGAAGAAGGCCGAGGCGATCGGCACGCTGCACCAGGGCCAGCACCCCAGCAAGGCCGACATGTTCGAGGACGTCTATGCCGAAATGCCGCCGCATCTTCTGAAGCAACGTCACGAGGCGGGGTTCTGACATGGCACGCATGACGATGATCGAGGCCATCCGCGACGCGCTGGACGTGGCCATGGGCGCCGACCCGACCGTGGTCGTCTTCGGCGAGGACGTGGGCTATTTCGGCGGCGTCTTCCGCTGCACCGCCGGCTTGCAGGCGAAATACGGCAAGACCCGCTGCTTCGACACGCCGATCAACGAATCCGGCATCGTCGGCGCCGGCATCGGCATGGCCGCCTATGGGCTGAAGCCGGTGGTGGAAATCCAGTTCGCCGACTATGTCTATCCGGCCTATGACCAGATCGTGTCCGAGGCGGCGCGGCTGCGCTATCGCTCGGCCGGGCAGTTCACCTGCCCGATGGTGGTGCGCATGCCCACCGGCGGCGGCATCTTCGGCGGCCAGACCCACAGCCAGTCGCCCGAGGCGCTGTTCACCCATGTCACCGGCCTCAAGACCGTGGTGCCCTCGAACCCGCAGGACGCCAAGGGGCTGCTCATGTCGGCCATCGAGGACCCGGACCCGGTGATCTTCCTGGAACCGAAGCGGCTTTACAACGGCCCCTTCGACGGCCATCACGACCGCCCGGTCACCGCCTGGAAGACGCACGAGCTGGGCGAGGTGCCCGAGGGGCATTATACCGTGCCGCTGGGCAAGGCCGTCGTGCGCCGTCCGGGCCAGGCCGCGACGATCCTGACCTATGGCACCATGGTCCATGTCGCGCTGGCGGCGACGGCCGAGTCGGGCGTCGATGCCGAGGTGATCGACCTGCGCACCCTGCTGCCGCTCGACATGGAGACCATCACGGCCTCGGTTAACAAGACCGGCCGCTGCCTGGTGCTGCACGAGGCGACGCTGACCTCGGGCTTTGGCGCCGAACTGGCGGCGCTGGTGCAGGCGGAATGCTTCTGGCATCTCGAGGCGCCGATCCGGCGGGTTGCGGGCTGGGACACGCCCTATCCGCATACGCATGAATGGAGCTATTTCCCCGGCCCCGCACGGGTGGCCGAGGCGCTGCGTCAACTGGTCGAGGTGGCCTGACATGGGTATCCACGCAATCCGCATGCCCGACATCGGCGAAGGCATCGCCGAGGCCGAGATCGCCGAATGGCTGGTCAAGCCCGGCGACGTCCTGCGCGAGGACGACCCGATGGTCGCGGTGATGACCGACAAGGCCACGGTGGAAATCCCCTCGCCCGTCACCGGCACCGTGGTCTGGCAGGCCGGCGCGCCGGGCGAGATCATCGCCGTCGGCGCCGAGCTGATCCGGCTGGAGGTGGACGGCCCCGGCAATGTCGCCGGCGACGCCCCGGCCGCACCATCGCGCCAGGCCGAAACCGCGCCGGCCCCCGAACCCGCCCACGAACCGCCCCCCCACGAGCCGGCTGCGGCCCAGCCCAAGGCCGAACCGGAACCCGAGCCGCCACCCGCCAGGCCCGCGCCCCGCGCCACCACCACCACCACCGCACCGCTGCGCGCCGAGGGCGAAAAGCCCATCGCCTCGCCCTCGGTCCGGGCGCGGGCGCGCGAGGCGGGCGTGGACCTGCGCCTGGTGCGCGGCTCGGGACCGGCGGGCCGGATCGGGCATCAGGATCTCGACGCCTTCATCGCCTCGGGCGGCATTCCGGCACCCTCGGGCCCGCAACCCGACACCTCGGTCGAGGAGATCCGCGTCATCGGCCTGCGCCGCAAGATCGCCGAGCGCATGGAGGCCGCCAACCGCGTCCCCCAGATCACCATCGTCGAAGAGGTGGACGCGACCGCGCTGGAGGATCTGCGCGCCCGCATGAACGCCCATGGCAAGGGGCCGAAGCTGAACCCCCTGGCCTTCATCGCCCGCAGCGTCGTGCGCGCCGTGCATGAACAGCCGATCCTGAACGCGCATTACGACGCCGAGGCCAGCCTGATCCGCCGCTTCGGCGCCGTGCACCTGGGCATCGCCGCACAGACGCCCTCGGGCCTGATGGTCCCGGTCCTGCGCCATGCCGAGGCGCTGGACCTGCGCGCCACCGCCGCGGAAATCGCCCGCATCGGCGCCGCCGCCAAGGAGGGCACCGCGAAACGCGACGAGCTGACCGGCTCGACCATCACCATCACCTCGCTGGGCCCCTTGGGCGCCATCGCCTCGACCCCGATCCTGAACGTGCCCGAGGTTGCCATCGTCGGCGTCAACCGGCTGGCGGTGCGGCCGCATTGGAACGGCGCCGCCTTCGAGCCGCGCAAGATGATGAACCTGTCCTGCAGCTTCGACCACCGGGTGATCGACGGCTGGGACGCCGCCACCTTCGTGGCGCGGCTGAAAGAGCTGCTGGAGACCCCGGCGCTGATCTTCGTGGAGGGCTGAGCGATGCGCGAGATCCAATGCAGGCTGCTGATCCTCGGCGCCGGCCCCGGCGGCTATGTCTGCGCCATCCGCGCCGGGCAATTGGGCGTCGACACCGTCATCGTCGATGCCGAGCCACCGGGCGGCACCTGCCTCAACGTCGGCTGCATCCCCTCGAAGGCGCTGATCCACGCGGCCGAGGAATTCCACCGCATCGCGGCGCTGTCCTCGACTGCCGCGATGGGCATTTCGGCCGGGCCGCCGACCCTCGACCTGGCCGCCACCATGGCCTGGAAGGACGGCATCGTCAGCCGCCTGACCGGCGGCGTGGCGACGCTGCTGCGCAAGGCCAAGGTGCGGCTGGTGACCGGCATGGCCACCATCCGCGACGGCAAGACCGTCGAGGTGGCGACCCCCGAAGGCCCGGTCCGCATCCGCACCGAGGTGCTGGTCATCGCCACCGGCTCGGAGCCGATCGAGATCCCGTCCCTGCCCTTCGGCGGCAAGGTGATCTCCTCGACCGGGGCGCTGGCCCTGACCGAGGTGCCGGAACGGCTCGCCGTGGTCGGCGGCGGCTATATCGGGCTGGAACTGGGCATCGCCTTCGCCAAGCTCGGCGCCGCGGTCACCGTGGTCGAGGCCGGGCCGCGCATCCTGCCGCAATATGACGCCGAACTGACCCGGCCGGTCGCGCAGCGGCTGACGGCGCTTGGCATCCGCGTGCTGACCGGCGCCCGCGCCGGCGGCCTCTCGGACAGCGGCGCCCTGCGCGTGGCCGCCGCCGACGGGGCCGAGGAGATCGCCGCCGACAAGGTGCTGATCACGGTCGGCCGCCGCCCCCGCGCCACCGGCGCCGGCATCGACGGGCTGCGCCTGGCCATGGCCGGCCCGTTCCTGAAGATCGACGAGCGTTGCCGCACCTCGATGACCGGCGTTCTGGCCATCGGCGACGTGACGGGCGAGCCGATGCTGGCGCATCGCGCCATGGCCCAGGGCGAGATGGTCGCGGAACTGGTCGCGGGCCAGCCGCGCGCCTGGGACAAGCGCGCGATCCCGGCGGTCTGCTTCACCGACCCGGAAATCGTCAGCGTCGGCCTCGGCCCCGACGAGCTGCGCAGCCAGGGCCATGAGCCGCTGATCGGCCTGTTCCCCTTCGCCGCCAACGGCCGGGCGATGACGGCGGATGACGAGACCGGCTTCATCCGCGTCACCGCGCGGCCCGACACGCATGAGGTGCTGGGCATCCAGGCGGTCGGCGCCGGCGTCGCGGAACTGGCCGGCGGCTTCGCGCTGGCGCTGGAGATGGGCGCAAGGCTCGAAGACATCGCCGGCACCATCCACGCCCACCCGACCCGGGGCGAGGCGCTGCACGAGGCCTGCCTGCGCGCCCTGGGCCACGCGCTGCACATCTGAAGGCCGGCGCGCCCGCGGAACCGGGCGCCCGCCTTGGCGGTTCGGCATCACCGATCACGCGAAGGACAGCACGATGCAGGACCTGCAATTCACCCCCGGCCGCAACTGCTGGCGGGTCGCCACGGCGCGCTGCTTTTCGGTCATCGTCGACGGCGCCGATTATTTCCGCGCCCTGCGCGAATCGCTGCTCAAGGCCCGGCGGCTGGTGATCCTGATCGGCTGGGACTTCGACTTCGAGATCGAGATGCTGCCCGGCGAAAGCGACGCCGACGGCGACGCGCCCGACGGCATGCCGAACCAGATCGGCCCCTTCCTCGACGCGCTGGTGGACCGCCGCCCCGGGCTTGACATCTACCTGCTGAAATGGAGCGGCGGGGCGCTGATCGCGCCGGGCGGGCTGTTGCCGGCGGCGCGGATCAAGTTCCTGTCGCCCGAACAGATCCACCTGGCCTTCGACGGCCGCCACCCGATCGGCGCCTGCCACCACCAGAAGATCGTCGCCATCGACGATTCGCTGGCCTTCTGCGGCGGCATCGACGTGACCGACGGGCGCTGGGACAGCCGCGACCACACGCCCGGCGACCCCTGCCGCCGGCTGCGCGACGGCGCGGTGGCCCAGCCCTGGCACGATGCCACCACCGTGCTTTCCGGCCCCGCCGCCGCCGCGCTCAGCCGGCTCGGCCGCGCCCGCTGGGCTCGCGCCAACGATGCCGAGATGGACGAGGATTTCCGCCCCGGCGCCGATCTGTGGCCCGACAGCATCCCGGTCGGCTTTCACGACGTGCCCATCGCCATCGCCCGCACCCAGCCGCCGGAATCCGACAAGCCCAGCATCGCCGAGATCGAGCATCTCTATCTGGACAGCATCGCCGCGGCCCGCGATTGCATCTATCTGGAATCGCAGTATTTCGCCGCCGACAGCATCACCGCCGCCATCGCCCGCCGCCTGGCCGAGCCGGACGGCCCCGAGGTGATCATCGTCAACCCCCGCGCCGCCCAGGGCATGGTCGAGGACGAGGCGATGCACGTCACCCGCAGCCGCATGATCCGTCAGCTGCGGGCGCTGGACCGGCACGACCGCTTCCGCATCCTCTACCCGGTGAATGCGACGGGCGAGGACATCTATGTCCATGCCAAGGTCTCGATCGTGGACGACCGGCTGTTGCGCGTCGGCTCCGGCAACATCGACCGCCGCTCGATGGGCTTCGACACCGAATGCGACGTGGCGTTGCTGGCCAAGGACGCCGCCGACCGCCGCGCCGTCCGCGCGCTGCGCGACGGGCTGATCGCCGAACACCTGGGCCGCGACCCGGCCGAGGTGGCGCGCCGCATCGACGACACCGGCAGCGTGATCGCCGCCATCCAGCACCTGAACCGCGCCACCGGCCGCCGTCTGCGCCCCATCCGCCCGCGCAAGGAAACCCTGCTCGGCAGCCTGCTGGCCGACACACGCTTCTTCGACCCGCGCTATCGCCGCAGCGCCCAGGCCCGGCTGGGCATCACCTCGCGCCATGTCATGCTGGGCGGGGCGGCGCTGGCGGCCGGGCTGTTCCTGTGGTGCAGGACCCGGCCGAGCAGGCCGCGCCAGGACTAGCCGGCGTCGCGCTCGGCAAAGGCCCAGGCGCGAAACGCCGCCGCATCCTCGGCCAGCGCCGGCGGCAGCGCCTCGGTGCAAAGCAGGTAATAGTCGAACTGGTCCAGCACCGCCTCGGCCGACAGCTGCACCAGCCGGCCCGAATCGAGGTCGTCGCGGATCATCGCCAGCGGGCACAGCGCCACCCCCTGCCCGGCCAGCGCGGCGGCGCGCAGCAGGTTGAAATCCTCGAACAGCGGCCCGGGATCCTGCGGGTCCAGCCCCGATCCCGCCTGCGCCAGCCATTCCGCCCAGCCCGAGCGGTCGGTGTCGTGCAACAGCCCCGCCGCCTTGATCTCGGCCACCGTCGCCGTCGCCGGCAGCCGCTGCGGGCTGCACACCGGCACGCAGGCCCCCGACAGAAAGGCCAGCGTCTCGACCCCCGGCAGCTGCGGCACCCGGTCGGCATAGACGAAGGCCAGGTGAGTCGCGCTGAAGTCGATCTCATGCCCGTGCATGGCATAGACCACGCGCAGCGCCACCTCGGGGTGGCTTTCGCGGAACCGCGCCAGCCGCGGGATCAGCCAGCAGATCGCGACCGAGGGGATGGCCGCGATCACCAGCACCCGGTCCTGGCGGGCTTGGGCGATGCGCCGGCAGGCGGCGTCGATCTCGGCGAAGGACAGGCTCAGCGTCCGCGCAAGCTCTTGTCCTGCTGGCAGAATTCGCGGCCGCGCGCCGGAGCGGTCGAACAGCGGCACCCGCAGGAAATCCTCCAGGTGCCGGATCTGGTGGCTGACGGCCGACTGGGTGACGAACAGCGCATCCGCCGCCGCCTTGAAGCTTTTCAACCGCGCCGCCGCCTCGAAGGCCCGCAGCGCATTCAGCGGAGGCAGCGGCATCCCGGCCCCTTCCGGCTTGAGATTTTCTCACAGAAAGCATGAGAAACCGTCTTTTGACAAGACCGGCCCGCAACCCCGATCCTGCTGCCATCCCCAAGGACAGGAGAGCCCCATGACCACCCGCGAACGGCTGCAGAACTATGTCGGCAACGGCAGCAAGGCGCAGCCGACCTTCTCGGCCGCCGAGATGCAGCGCCGCCACGATGCCATCCGCGCCCATATGGCCCAGGCCGGCGTCGATGCGGCGCTGTTCACCAGCTACCACAACATCAACTACTACGCCGATTTCCTGTATTGCCAGTTCGGCCGGCGCTATGGCTTCCTGATCGACCACGACCACGCCACCTCGATCAGCGCCGGCATCGACGGCGGCCAGCCCTGGCGCCGCACCTTCGGCAACAACCTGACCTATACCGACTGGCAAAAAGACAACTATTTCCACGCCATCCGCCAGATCGTGGGCGCCGCGAAACGCATCGGCATCGAATTCGACCATGTCACGCTCGACCTGCTGGCGCTTCTGAAATCGGAATTCCCCGGCGTCGAATTCGTCGACATCGCCGCCCCGGCGATGCGGCTGCGCATGGTGAAATCGCCCGAGGAAATCGCCCATATCACCCAGATGACCCGCATCGCCGACATCGGCGGCGCCGCCTGCGTCGAGGCCACCGCCGTCGGCACGCCCGAACACGAGGTCGCGCTGCACTCCACCGCCACCATGGTGCGCGAGATCGCCAAAACCTGGCCCGAGGCCGAGCTTCTGGACACCTGGACCTGGTTCCAGTCCGGCATCAACACCGACGGCGCCCACAACCCGGTCACCTCGCGCAAGATCGAGGCCGGCGACATCCTGTCCCTGAACTGCTTCCCGATGGTCGCCGGCTATTACGTCGCGCTGGAGCGCACGCTCTTTGCCGAACATGCCAGCGACGAACACCTGCGGCTGTGGGAAATCAACTGCAAGGTCCACGACCGCGGCAAGGAGCTGCTCGTGCCCGGCGCGAAATGCGCCGACATCGCCGCCGAGCTGAACGAGATCTATGCCGCCGAAAACCTGCTGCAATACCGCAGCTTCGGCTATGGCCACAGCTTCGGCGTGCTCTGCCACTATTACGGCCGCGAGGCCGGGCTGGAACTGCGCGAGGATTGCGACACCGTGCTGGAACCCGGCATGGTCGTCTCGATGGAGCCGATGATCACCATCCCCGACCACCTGCCCGGCGCCGGCGGCTATCGCGAACACGACATCCTGGTGATCGAGGAGACCGGCAACCGCAACATCACCGGCTTCCCCTACGGCCCCGAACACCTGATCGTCCGGGGCAAGGCCAAGGCCGCCTGATCCAGGAACCGGCGGGGCCAGAAGCCCCGCCGGTTTTCGCTTTTGCCAGCATGCAAAGCCGTCCGGCCGACCGGGAGGGTCGCGCCGTCGACGATGATCGTCACCATCATCGGTTCCCATGGGAGGAGACCATGACCGCTATGACCATCCCCGCCGCTGCGGGCCCGAACGGCGTGTCCGACGCCCAGGCCAGCCCGGCCGTCCTGCGCAAGGTTCTGACCGCCAGTTTCATCGGCAATTTCGTCGAATGGTTCGACTATGCCTCCTATGGCTATTTCGCCACCGTGATCGCCGCGGTCTTCTTTCCCGAGATCGCGCCGCAGGCCGCGCTGCTGGCGACCTTCGCGGTCTTCGCGATCTCCTTCGTCATCCGCCCGATCGGCGGCATCGTCTGGGGCAGCATCGGCGACCGCATCGGCCGCAAGACCGCGCTGTCCTGGTCGATCCTCATCATGTCCGGGGCAACGACCGTCATCGCCCTGCTGCCGTCCTATCACCAGATCGGCATGCTGGCGCCGGTGCTGCTGCTCATCGTGCGCATGGTGCAGGGCTTTTCCGCCTCGGGCGAATATGCCGGGGCGACGTCCTTCCTGGCCGAATATGCGCCGCCCGCAAAACGCGGCTTCTACACCAGCATGGTGCCCGCCAGCACGGCCGCCGGGCTGCTGGCCGGATCGCTGATGTCGGCGCTGCTGTTTTCGCAGCTCGAGACCGCGCAACTGCATGGCTGGGGCTGGCGGCTGCCGTTCCTGCTGGCCTTTCCGCTGGGCCTGGTCGGGCTCTATATCCGGCTGAAGCTCGAGGACACGCCGAAGTTCCGCGAGCTGGAAGCAAAGCACCATGTCGAAGCGACGCCGATCAAGGAACTGTTCACCACCTATCGCAAGCCGATCATCCGCGCCTTTGCCGTCACCTGCCTGAACGCCGTCGGCTTCTATCTGATCCTCAGCTACATGCCGACCTATCTCATCACCGAAATGGGCATGGAGGAAAGCGCCTCGTTTCTGGCCAACAGCATCGCGCTTTTTGCCTATATCTTCCTGATCTTCCTGATGGGCCTGCTGTCGGATCGCTTCGGGCGCAAGACGGCGCTGATCGCGGCCTCGGTGCTGTTCATCGTCCTGACCGTGCCGCTGTTCGGCATGCTGGACGGCGCCAGCTTCGCGATGATCGTGCTGATCCAGGTGATTTTCGGGGCGCTGCTGACCGTGAACGACGGCACGCTGCCCTGCTTCCTGACCGAGATCTTTCCGACCCGGGTGCGCTATTCCGGCTTTGCCTTCAGCTTCAACACCGCCAATGCGCTGTTCGGCGGCACGGCGCCCTTCGTCGCCACCTGGCTGATCGGCGCCACCGGCAGCAAGACCGCCCCGGCCTGGTATCTGGTCGCAGCCGCAGTCGTGGCCCTGGTCGCCATGCTGGCCGCGCGCGAAACCGCCGGCAAGCCCTTGCGCGACTGACGCAGCACGGACGCTTGCCCCGACGCGGGCAGGCGTCCTAGGCTGGGGCCCGCAGCCACAGCCCGAGGCCCCCGATGCCCTTCCACGAACCCGTCGATGCCGCCCTTGTCCCGCGTTTCGCGGGACATTCGACCTTCATGCGCCTGCCCGCGCTCAGCGACCCGACCGGGCTCGACGTGGCGATCCTCGGCATTCCCTGGGACGGCGGCACCACCAACCGCCCCGGCGCCCGCCACGGCCCGCGCGAGGTCAGGAACCAGTCCAGCCTGATGCGCCGCGTGCATCACGTCACCGGGGTCGCGCCCTATGAACGGCTGCGGGTGGCCGATCTGGGCGACTTGGCCGTGCAGCCCATCGACCTGATGGCGGCGCTGGCGCAGATCGAATCCGGCATCAGTGCCATCTGCGCGGCCGGCGCGCGCCCGCTCTCGGTCGGCGGCGACCACCTGACCACGCTGCCGGTGCTGCGCGCCATCCACAAGGCCGGGCGCGGCCCGCTGGGGCTGGTGCAGTTCGACGCCCATTCCGACACTAACGACAGCTATTTCGGCGGCAACCGCTATACCCACGGCACCCCCTTCCGCCGCGCGATCGAGGAAGGCATTCTCGACCCGCGCCGCATGGTGCAGATCGGCATCCGCGGCTCGATCTACGCCGCGGACGAACACCAATGGGCGCAGGACCAGGGCATCCGCATCATCTATATCGAGGAATTCGCCCGCCGCGGCGCCGATGCGGTCTCGGCCGAGATCCGCGCCCTGATGGGCGATGCGCCCTGCTACGTCACCTTCGACATCGACAGCATCGACCCCGCCATGGCCCCCGGCACCGGCACGCCCGAGATCGGCGGCTTGACCACGCGCGAGGCGCAGGCGCTGGTGCGCGGCCTCTCGGGGCTGAATATCGCCGGCGCCGACGTGGTCGAGGTCTCGCCGCCCTTCGACATCGGCGGCATCACCGCGCTGACCGGCGCGACGATGCTGTTCGAGCTGCTCTGCGTGCTGGCCGAGACCCGCTAGCCTTACTGCAAGGCCTTGTCGGTGATCTCCAGCACATAGGCCCCTTCGGGCGCCTTCGAGATCACCGGGTCCGAGCCGCCGCCCAGCAGCACCTTGACCGTGCGGTCGTAATCCGCCGGATCCAGCGCGCCATTGGAGCCGGCCGTCAGCTTGGCGATCTCGCCCATCATGCGGGCCTGCACCTCCAGCGTCTGCGCGCCGGTCTCGTCATTGTCGATGACGATCTGCGCCGCCTCGTCGGGATGCGCCTCGGCATATTTCCAGCCCTTCATCGAGGCGCGGACGAATTTTTCCATCTTGGCGACGAAAGCCGGGTCCTTCAGCTTGTCCTCCATGACATACAGCCCGTCCTCCAGCGTGGCGACGCCCTCGTCCTCATATTTGAAGGTCACCAGGTCCTCGGGCTTCAGCCCGGCGTCGATCACCTGCCAATATTCGTTATAGGTCATGGTCGAGATGCAGGCCGCCTGCTTTTGCAGCAGCGGATCGACGTTGAAGCCCTGCTTCAGCACCGTCACCCCCTCGGGCGAGCCGTCGGTCGGGATCTTCAGCGTCGCCATCCAGCTGAGGAACGGGTATTCGTTGCCGCCGAACCAGACCCCCAGGGTCTTGCCGCGGAAATCCTCGGGGCCGGTGATGCCGCTTTCCTTCAGGCAGGTCAGCATCATCCCCGAGCTTTTGAACGGTTGGGCGATATTGACCAGCGCCAGCCCCTTTTCCCGCGCGGCCAGGGCCGAGGGCATCCAGTCCACCGTCACATCCGCGCCGCCCCCGGCCATGACCTGCGTGGGCGAGATGTCGGGCCCGCCGGGCATGACGTCGACCTCCAGCCCTTCCTCCTCATAGAAACCCTTGTCCTTGGCGACGTAATAGCCGGCGAACTGGGCCTGCGTGACCCATTTCAGCTGCAGCTTCACCTCTTCCGCCTGCGCCGCCCCCACCGCGAGGGCTGCCAGAGCGGCTCCGATCAGAAATCTGTTCATTCCCGTCTCCACTGTTGGTTGCCGGTTTATCCCGGGCCGGTTGAAATCATCGCCCCCGCTGCGAAGGGTGCCAAAAGGTGACCGCCTTTTCGGCCAGCGTCATCAGGCCGAAGAAGCCGCTGCCGGCCAGCGCCGCCACCGCGATCTCGGCCCAGACCAGCGGCAGGTCCAGCTGCCCCACGGCGGTCGCGATGCGAAACCCCATGCCCCGCGTGGGCGAGCCGAAGAACTCGGCCACGATGGCGCCGATCAGGGCCAGGGTGGTGGCGATCTTCAGCCCGTTGAACAGGAACGGCATCGCCGCCGGCAGGCGCAGCTTCAGCAGCGTGTCGCGGTAGCTCGCGGAATAGGTCCGCATCAGGTCGCGTTGCAGCGGATCGGTGGCCGCCAGCCCCGCGACCATGTTCACCAGCACCGGGAAGAACACCATGACCACGACCACGGCGGCCTTCGATTGCCAGTCGAAGCCGAACCACATCACCAGGATCGGCGCGATGCCGACAATGGGCAGGGCGGCGACGAAATTGCCGACCGGCAGCAGCCCCCTTTGCAGGAAGGGAAAGCGGTCCACCGCGATGGCGGTCAGCACGGCGGCGCCGCAGCCGATGACATAGCCCGACAGCGCCCCCTTCAGGATGGTCTGGCTGAAATCGCCCCACAGCAGCGGCAAGCTGCCGGCAAGGCGCGCCGCGATGTCGGTCGGCGCCGGCAGGATCACCGGGCTGACCGCCAGCCCGCGCACCAGCCCCTGCCACAGCACCAGCAGCGTGATGCCGAACAGCGTCGGCACGAAGACCCGCGCCCATCGCGCCGCGCCATGCCGGTTCGCGACCTGCACGTTCAGCGCCATGGCCGCGATCCAGAAGCCGATGGCGGCCCAGCCCTGCCAGCTCATCGCGAAAACCCCATGCGGCTCAACGTCACCCGCTCGACCGCGCCGATCAGCATGACCAGCACCGCGGCCAGGATGGCGGCGGCGAACAGCGCCGCCCAGATCTGCACGGTCTGGCCGTAATAGCTGCCCGACAGCAGCCGCGCGCCCAGCCCCGCCGTCGCCCCTGCCGGCAGTTCCGCGACGATGGTCCCGACCAGCGCCGCCGCGATCCCGACCTTCAGCGAGGCGAACAGATAGGGCACCGAGGACGGCAGCCGCAGCATCCGCAAGCTCTGCCCCTGCGAGGCATTATAGGTCCGCAGCAGGTCCAGCTGCATCCCGTCCGGCGCCCGCAAGCCCTTGACCATGCCGACCAGCACCGGGAAGAAGCTCAGATAGGCGGCGATCAGCGCCTTGGGCAGCAAGCCCTTGATCCCGAGCGAGGCCAGCACCACGATCACCATCGGCGCGATCGCGAGGATCGGGATGGTCTGCGAGGCGATGGCCCAGGGCATCACGCTCATGTCCATCGCCCGGCTGTGCACGATGCCGATGGCCAGCAAAAGCCCCGCCGCCGTCCCCAGCGCGAACCCGGCCAGCGTCGCCGACAGCGTCACCCCGGCATGCCAGACCAGGCTGCGCTTCGAGGTGATCTTCTGCCCGGCCACGCCGTCCCACAGCCCCTTGGCGACCTGATGCGGCGCCGGCAGCACCGGCCGGTCCTGCGCCATGGTCTCGCGCAGCATCTGGCTGAAGCCGACCTCGCTGCCCGCCCGCGCCGCCTGGTCCAGCACCCAGGCCCGGTTCAGCATGACTGCCGCAGCGTACCAGATCACCAGGATCGCCAGCAGCACGGTCAGGACCGGCAGGACGCGGCTCATGTCGCAATCCTTCCGCAAACGGCGCCAAACGGTGCATCCTCGGTGTACGCGCGGTGTACGCCCCGTGCATCCGCGGTGCGGGCCGCAGCCTCAATCATGACCGTGTCCCTCGTGCAAACCCTCGCGCACCTCATGGGCGATGCGGATGAACTCGGGCGAGTCGCGAATATCCAATGGCCGGACCCGCGGCAGCGGGCTTTCGATCACCTTGGTGATGCGCCCCGGGCGCGGCGACATGACCACGATCCGGGTGGACAGGTAAACCGCCTCGGGGATGGAATGGGTGACGAAGGCGATGGTCTTGCCGGTCCGCTGCCACAGCCGCAACAGCTCCTCGTTCAGCCGGTCGCGCACGATCTCGTCCAGCGCGCCGAAGGGCTCGTCCATCAGCAGGATCTCGGCGTCGAAGGCCAGCGCGCGGGCGATGCTGGCGCGCTGCTGCATGCCCCCCGACAGCTGCCAGGGGAACTTGCGGCCGAACTGGCCCAACTCGACCAGATCCAGCACCGCCTGGACCCGCTCGGCCTGCTCGGCCTTCGGATAGCCCATGATCTCCAGCGGCAGGCGGATGTTCCCGGCGATGGTGCGCCAGGGATAAAGTCCAGCCGCCTGAAAGACATAGCCATAGCTCCTGGCCCGCCGCGCCGCGTCCGCCGTCATGCCGCGCACGGTCAGGCTGCCGCCGGTCGGCGTCTCCAGCGCGGCGATGCAGCGCAGAAGCGTGGTCTTGCCGCAGCCCGAGGGGCCGATGAAGCTGATGAAATCGCCGGGCGCCACGGTCAGGTCCACGTCCTTCAGCGCATGGACCGGGCCGTCGTCGGTGGGAAAGGTCAGGTTCAGGTGCCGGGCCTCGATGACCGCCGGTGCCGCCTCCACCTCACACCCCGCTGGCCGGAATGCCGGCGCGCGACACCGGCCTGGGCTCGCTCAGCGCCTTCCAGGTCGACAGCGCCCGGCCGACAGCGCCCCGGGGCTCGCGCGCCACGAACTGGCCATGGCCCTCATGCGTATCGACCTTGCCCTCGGTCACCGCGACCACGCCGCGGGTCAGGGTAAAGCGCGGCAGCCCCACCACCTCGCGCCCCTCGAAGACGTTGTAATCAATGGCGGATTGCTGCCGCGCCGCCGTGATGGTCTTTTTCGCCTCCGGATCCCAGACCACCAGATCGGCATCCGCGCCAACCAGCACCGCGCCCTTCCTGGGATAGATGTTCAGGATCTTGGCGATATTGGTCGAAGTCACCGCCACGAACTCGTTCGGCGTCAGCCGCCCGGTCCTGACACCCATGGTCCACAGCATCGGCATCCGCTCCTCAAGGCCGCCGGTGCCGTTCGGGATCCTGGTGAAATCGCCGATGCCAAAGCGTTTCTGCGCGGTGGTAAAGGCGCAATGATCCGTCGCCACGCAAGACAGGCTGCCCGAGGCTAGCCCGGCCCACAGGCTGTCCTGATGCCGCTTGTCGCGGAACGGCGGCGACATCACCCGCCGCGCCGCATGGTCCCAATCCGGGTTGGCATATTCGCTCTCGTCCAGCACCAGATGCTGGATCAGCGGCTCGCCCCAGACCCGCTTGCCCAAGCTCCGCGCCCGCCGGATCGCCTCATGGCTTTCCTCGCAGGAGGTATGCACGACATAAAGCGGCACCCCGGCCATGTCGGCGATCATGATGGCGCGGTTCGTCGCCTCGCCCTCGACCTGGCTCGGTCGGGAATAGGCATGCGCCTCGGGCCCGGTGTTGCCCTCGGCCAGCAGCCTGGCCGACATGCTGGCGACGATGTCGCCATTCTCGGCATGGACCAGCGGGATCGCCCCCAGCTCGGCGCAGCGCCGGAAACTGGCGAAAAGCTCCTCGTCATTCACCATCAGGCTGCCCTTGTAGGCCATGAAATGCTTGAAGGTATTGATGCCGCGCTCGGTCACGGCCTGCATCTCGTCAAAGACCTGCTCGCCCCACCAGGTCACGGCCATGTGAAAGGAATAGTCGCAACAGGCCCGCCCGGCCTTGTTGTCCCATTTCTTCAAGGCATCCAGCAGCCCCTCGCCCGGGGCAGGCAAAGCGAAATCCACCACCATCGTGGTGCCGCCCGCCAGCGCCCCCCGCGTCCCGCTCTCGAAATCGTCGCTGGAATAGGTGCCCATGAACGGCATCTCCAGATGCGTATGCGGGTCGATCCCGCCCGGCATGACATAGCAGCCCGTCGCATCCAGCACCGTGTCGCCCGCCAGCCCTTCGCCGATCCCGGCGATCCGCCCGCCCTCGATCAGCACATCCGCCGGATAGCTCAGATCCGCCGTGACGATTGTGCCGCCCTTGATGACCGTGCTCATGCCTCAGCCCTTCTTTGTTGCGAAAATACCCCGGGGGTCCGGGGGCAGAGCCCCCGGCCCGGCCGCGCCATCACGCGACCACCTCGGCCGTCTCCAGCACCGCATGCAGCAGCACGTCGGCCCCGGCCGCGGCCCATTCCGGGCTGATCTCCTCGGCCTCGTTATGCGAGAGCCCACCCACGCAGGGACACATGACCATGGTGGCCGGCGCCACCTTCGCCGCCCAGCAGGCATCATGCCCCGCACCCGAGATGATGTCGCAATGATCCAACCCCAGCCGCTCGGCCGCCTCGCGCACCCGCCCGACCAGCACCGGATCGAAGGTCACCGGGTCGAAATGCCCCACCGCCTCGACCGAACAACCCACTGACGACGCGTCACAAATCTCCTGCGCGCGCCTCTCGATCACGGCCCGCATCCCGTCCAGCTTGGCCTGGTCGGGGCTGCGGATGTCGACCGTGAACACCACCGTTCCCGGCAGCACGTTGCGCGAATTCGGGCTGAACTTCACCTGCCCGACACCGCCCACGGCGCCGGGCTGGGCGGCCATTGCAACCTCTTGAACCATCTCGAAAATTCGCGCCATGGCCAGCCCGGCATTCACCCGCATCTCCATGGGCGTCGAGCCGGTATGCGCCTCGCGCCCGGTCAGGGTGAATTCCAGCCACCACAGCCCTTGGCAATGCGTCACCACGCCGATGGTCTTCTGCTCGGCCTCCAGGACCGGGCCCTGCTCGATGTGATATTCGAAATAGGCGTGCATCTTGCGGGCGCCGACCTCTTCCTCGCCCAGCCAGCCGATGCGCTTCAACTCGTCGCCGAAGCGCAGGCCCTGCTGATCCTCGCGAGCATAGGCATAGTCCAGGTCCAGCACCCCGGCGAAGACGCCCGAGGCCAGCATGGCCGGCGCGAAGCGCGCGCCCTCCTCATTGGTCCAGTTCGTCACCACGATCGGATGCCGGGTGCGGATGCCGAGGTCGTTCATCGTCCGCACCAGCTCCAGCCCGGCCAGCACGCCCAGCACGCCGTCGTATTTTCCGCCGGTCGGCTGGGTATCCAGATGCGAGCCGACATAGACCGGCAGCGCGTCCGGGTCCTCGCCCGGCCGGGTGGCGAACATGGTGCCCATGCGGTCCACGCCCAGGCTCAGGCCCGCCTCCTCGCACCAGCGCTGGAACAGGGCGCGGCCCTCGGCATCGGCATCGGTCAGGGTCTGGCGATTGTTGCCCCCGGCCACGCCGGGACCGATCCTGGCCATCTGCATCAGGCTGTCCCACAGCCGCGCGGAATCGATGCGGAGATTCTCTCCGGGTGCTGGCATGTCCTTGATCTCCCTGTCGGCTTCGGGGCTTCGGCCCTCTTGCGACGAATCCTTTTCTGACCGTATGGTCAGATTGCAGGAGGCCACGTTCTGACCATTCGGTCAACAAAAATTCAGCCGCAGAGGCCCGGATGAGTGCCAGTTCCGATGCAGAAGGCCCAAGAATCGGGCGACGCGAGGCAAACCGCCGCGCCACCGAGGAGGCGATCCTGAACGCGGCCGAGACGATCTTTGCCGAGGCCGGCTTCGGCGGCGCCACCATGCAGCTGATCGCGGGCCTTGCCGGCCTGCCGAAAGCCAACCTGCACTATTATTTCGCCAGCAAGGAAGAGCTTTACCGCCGCGTGGTCGAGCGCATCTTCCAGATCTGGCTGGAAGCCGCGCGGGCCATGGACGACGCCCCCGGCCCCGCCGAGGGCATCGCTGCCTATATCGACGCCAAGATGGAGATCTCGCGCCGGCATCCGAACGGCTCGAAGGTCTGGGCCAGCGAGGTGATGCATGGCGCGCCGGTGATCCAGGACTATCTGGAGACCACGCTGCGCGACTGGACCGCCGGGCGGGCCGCGGTGATCCAGGGCTGGATCGACGCCGGCAAGATGGCGCCGACCGATCCGCAGCACCTGCTTTACATGCTCTGGGCCGCGACGCAGCATTACGCCGATTTCGGCCACCAGATCGAGGTGCTGAACGGCGGGCCGCTGGGCGATGCGGACTGGCGCGCGGCGCGGGAATCGGTCAAACGGGTCATCCTGCGCGGCATCGGCGTGGCGGTCTGACGGGAAAGGGCGACATTGGACGACGGCAATCCGGCACGGACGCGCATCCAGCGCCGCAACCGCAAGGCCATTCTGGAGGCCGCGCTGGAGGTGTTTTCCGCCCAGGGTTTTCGCGGCGCGACGTTGGACCAGATCGCCGCCGAGGCCGGGCTGTCGAAGCCGAACCTGCTGTATTACTTCGCCTCGAAGGAGGCGATCCATGCCGAGCTGCTGGCCGGCCTGCTGGATATCTGGCTGGCGCCGCTGCGCGAGCTGGACCCGGCCGGCGCGCCGCAGGCCGAGATCCTGCGCTATGTCCGCCGCAAGCTGGAGATGAGCCGCGCCATGCCGCGCGAAAGCCGGCTTTTCGCCAATGAGATGCTGCAGGGCGCGCCGCGCCTGGCCGAGGCGCTGCCCGGGCTGAAGGCGCTGGTCGACGAAAAGGCCGGCGTCATCCGCGCCTGGAGCGAGGCGGGAAGGCTGGCGCCGGTCGATCCGCATCACCTGATCTTCGCCATCTGGGCCCTGACCCAGCATTACGCCGATTTCGAGGTGCAGGTGCGCGCCGTGCTCGGCCCCGGCCATGACCCTTACGACGAGGCCGGCGCATTCCTGGACCTGCTGTTCGCGCGGTTGCTGCGGGTCTGACGCGCGGCAGCCGGGGGTTTCACACCCCCGGACCCGCTCGATACCGGGGGTTTCACACCCCCGGACCCCCGTGGGGTATTTGCAGAGCAAAGAAGGCGATCATTCGGCGGCGCGGCTCATCGGGTTGTTGGGATGCGTGGTCCAGTTAGCATAGCTCGCGACCGGGCGGCCGGTGCGCGGGTCGATGTCGCCCTGCGGCAATTCCTTCATGGTGATGCAATCGACCGGGCAGACATCGATGCAGAGGTTGCAGGCGACGCATTCCTCGTCCTTGACGACATAGGTGCGGCCGGGCTCGACGCCGATGGCCTGGTGCGAGGTGTCCTCGCAGGCGGCGAAGCAGCGGCCGCATTTGATGCAGGCGCCCTGATCGATCACCGCCTTGGTGGTGTAGTTCAGGTTCAGGTATTGCCAGTCGGTGACCTTGGGGACCGCGCGGCCGACCAGATCCGCGACCGAGGTGAAGCCCTTGTGGTCCATGTAATCCGACAGGCCCGAGATCATCTCCTGCACCACCTTGAAGCCATAGGTCATGGCCGCGGTGCAGACCTGGACCGAGCCGGCGCCAAGCGCCATGAACTCGGCCGCGTCGCGCCAGGTGGTGACGCCGCCGATGCCCGAGATCGGCAGGCCCCGGGTGGCCGGGCTGCGGGCGATTTCCGCCACCATGTTCAGCGCGATGGGCTTGACCGCCGGGCCGCAATAGCCGCCATGCGTGCCCATGCCGTCGATCATCGGCTCGGGGCAGAAAGCGTCGAGGTTGACCGAGGTGATCGAGTTGATGGTGTTGATCAGGCTGACCGCGTCGGCGCCGCCGCGCTTCGCCGCCTCGGCGGGCTTGCGGACATCGGTGATGTTCGGAGTCAGCTTGACGATGCAGGGCATGCGGGAGTGGGTCTTGACCCAGCGCGTCACCATCTCGATGTATTCCGGCACCTGGCCCACGGCCGAACCCATGCCGCGTTCGGCCATGCCATGCGGGCAGCCGAAGTTCAGCTCGACCCCATCGGCGCCGGTGTCCTCGATCCGGTGCAGGATGTCCTTCCAGCTTTCCTCGTCGCAGGGCACCATCAGGCTGATGACCAGCGCGCGGTCGGGATAGTCGCGCTTGACCGACTTGATCTCGCGCAGGTTCACCTCCAGCGGGCGGTCGGTGATCAGCTCGATGTTGTTCAGCCCCATGACGCGGCGGTCGGGGCCGTGGATGACGCCGTAGCGCGGGCCGTTCACGTTGACGATCGGCGGGCCTTCGGCGCCGAGCGTCTTCCAGACCACGCCGCCCCAGCCGGCCTCATAGGCGCGGCGGACGTTGTATTCCTTGTCCGTGGGCGGGGCCGAGGCCAGCCAGAACGGGTTCGGCGACTTGATGCCGATGAAGTCGGTCGCGAGATTCGCCATGGCTCAGGCCCCCATCAGGAAATTGTGGATGTCCTCGGCGGCGTCGCGGCCCTGGGCCACCGCCGTCACGGTCAGGTCGTCGCCGCCGAGCGCGCAGTCGCCGCCGGCCCAGACCCCGGCGGCCGAGGTGCGGCCCAGGGCATCGGTGCGGATCTTGCCGGATTCCAGCGCGATCTCGGCCGGCATCGGGCCGAGGGTCTGGCCGATGGCCTTGAATACCTGGTCGGCCGGCAGGCGGAAGGTCTGGTCGGTCAGCTCCAACCCCAGCGCGCCGCGGCGGGTATAGGCGAATTCGACCTCGCGCACCGCGCCATTGCCATGGATCGCCACCGGGGCGGCGTTCTCGATGATGCGCACGCCATTGGCCAAGGCGTGCTCTTGTTCATGGGCCGAGGCCGGCATCTCGGCCCGGGCGCGGCGATAGACGATCGAGACGTTCAGCGCCCCCAACAGCCGCGCCTGCACCGCGGCATCGACCGCGGTCATGCCGCCGCCGATCACCACCACGTCGCGGCCGATGGGCAGCGCCGCGAGGTCGCGCGCCTGGCGCAGTTCGGCGATGAAGCCGGTCGCGGGCTCGACGCCGCGCTTGTCCTCGCCCTCAAGGCGCAGGGCGTTGACGCCGGACAGCCCCATGCCCAGGAAGACCGCGTCGTAATCGCCGACCAGATCCGCAAGCACGCCGTCGCGGCCCAGCTGCCAGTCGTCGATCAGGCGGATGCCGCCGATCTGCATCAGCCAGGCCACCTCGCGCGCGGCGAAGCCGTCCACCGCCTTGTAGGAGGCGATGCCGTATTCGTTCAACCCGCCGGGCTTGGCCCGCGCCTCATGCAGCACCACGTCATGGCCGTGCATCGCCAGCCGGTGCGCGCAGGCCAGGCCCGCGGGCCCGGCGCCGACCACGGCGACCGTCCTGCCGGTCGCGGCGGCGCGCAGGAAGGGGTGGCTTTGCCGCGCCATGATCGTGTCGGTAGCGTGGCGTTGCAGCGCGCCGATCTCGACCGGCTTGCCCTCGGCGGTCTGACGCACGCAGGAGCCTTCGCACAGGTTCTCGGTCGGGCAGACGCGGGCGCACATGCCGCCCAGGATGTTCTGCGACAGGATGGTCAGCGCCGCCGCCTCGGGCGTGCCGGTCGCGATCTGGCGGATGAACAGCGGGATGTCGATCGAGGTCGGGCAGGCCTCGGTGCAGGGCGCGTCGTGGCAGAAATAGCAGCGGTCCGATTCCACCCGGGCCTGATGCGCATCCAGCGGCGGCGCCACGTCGCTGAAATTGGTGCAATAGCTGTCATGCGACAGCCGGCCGGGCACCACCCCCGGCGTGAACTGGCTGTTGGTCACGATGGACCTCCCTGGCTTGTTATTGCCTGCGAGCGTCTCACAGGCTGATTTTTTATCAAGTGGTAAAATTCAGAACCGCCGCCGCCGGAGCGCGAAAACCGCGCGCCGAGGCAGACGCCTGCGCAGGCTGCGACAGAATGCGGCATATGCACATGAATCGCTGCTGCGATGCAGCGACTCAGTGCTCGGCTTCGGAACGGCGGAAAATCGCAGAGCCCGCCGCCGAAGCTCGGCAGGGCCTGTCGCCGGTCGCGGCCGGATGCTTGGGAAAAACGCTGGATTCTGCTGATTTTTTCGGCTGTAATTCCCCGCAGGAAAGCATTTCTCCCTGAGAGAAAGTTTCTCTTGAAGAAAAACGAATTCCGGTGAATAAATTTTCTCAGAGCCTTCCCTGAACATGATGGAGAAGAAAAACATGTGCGGCATTGTTGGCCTGTTCCTCAAGAACGACGCCTTGCACCCCAAGCTGGGTGACCTGTTGACCGATATGCTGATCACCATGACCGACCGCGGCCCGGACAGCGCCGGGATCGCGATCTATGGCGATGACAGCAACAAGCTGAAGATCACCGTGCAGTCGGACACGCCCGACGAAACCTTCCACGGGCTGGACACCGCGCTGTCGCTGGCGCTGGACGGGCCGGTGACGATGCGCGTTATCGATACCCACGCCGTGCTGACCCTGCCCGAGGGCACCGAGGCCCAGGCCCGCGCCTTCATGGCCGAGAAGGGCATCCGCGTCATGGGCGCCGGCCATTCGATGGAGATCTACAAGGAAGTCGGCCTACCCAAGGACGTGGCCGAGCGTTTCCACCTGCGCGACATGGCCGGCAGCCACGGCATCGGCCACACCCGCATGGCGACCGAAAGCGCCGTGACCACGCTGGGGGCGCACCCGTTCTCGACCGGCGACGACCAGTGCCTGGTGCATAACGGCTCGCTCTCGAACCACAACCAGATGCGCCGCATCCTGACCGAGAAGGGCTTCAAGCCGCAGACCCAGAACGACACCGAGGTCGCCGCCTGCTATATCTCGTCGCGGCTGGCCGAAGGCGCCAACCTGGGCGAGGCGCTGGAGGGCACGCTGGACGACCTGGACGGGTTCTTCACCTTCGTCGTCGGCACCAAGAACGGCTTCGGCGTCGTGCGCGACCCGATCGCCTGCAAGCCCGCCGTCATGGCCGAAACCGACGATTACGTCGCCTTTGGCAGCGAATACCGCGCATTGGCCAACCTGCCGGGCATCGAAACCGCCCGCGTCTGGGAGCCCGAGCCTGCCACCGTCTATTTCTGGGAACGCTGACATGCAGACTATCGACCTTGCCAAAACGCCGCTGCGCGAACTGAACCAGGCCCTGCAAGCGCAGGCCGAACAGACCAACCAGACCGAATGGGTGATCGAGAATCCCAAGGGTGGCCATGCCATCGCCGTGGGCCTGGATGCGCCGATCGAGGTCACCGTAAAGGGCTCGACCGGCTATTACTGCGCCGGCATGAACCAGCAGGCGACGATCAAGGTCACCGGCTCGGCCGGGCCGGGCGTGGCCGAGAACATGATGTCGGGCACCGTCATCATCGACGGCGACGCCAGCCAATATGCCGGCGCCACCGGCCAGGGCGGGTTGCTGGTCATCAAGGGCAATGCCTCGTCGCGCTGCGGCATCTCGATGAAGGGCATCGACATCGTGGTGCATGGCAACATCGGCCACATGTCGGCCTTCATGGCGCAGTCCGGCAACCTGGTGGTGCTGGGCGATGCCGGCGACGCGCTTGGCGACTCGCTTTACGAAGCGCGGCTGTTCGTGCGCGGCAAGGTCAAGTCGCTGGGCGCCGACTGCATCGAGAAGGAGATGCGGCCCGAGCATGTCGAGATCCTGAAGGACCTGCTGGAACGGGCCGGCGCCGACGCGGACCCGTCCGAGTTCAAGCGCTACGGCTCGGCCCGCAAACTCTACAACTTCCACGTCGACCACGCTGGCGCCTACTGATGAGGGACATCATGGACAAGACCCCGCAAACGCTGCCCCGCGAAAGCTACACCTACTCGGCCAGCATCAACTCGGAAATCCGCCGCGCCGCAGACACCGGGATCTACGACATCCGCGGCGGCGGCGCCAAGCGCAAGGTGCCGAGCTTCGACGACCTGCTGTTCCTGGGCGCCTCGATCAGCCGCTATCCGCTGGAAGGCTATCGCGAGCGCTGCGACACCTCGGTGACGCTGGGCACGCGCTTTGCCAAGAAGCCGATCGAGCTGAAGATCCCGGTGACCATTGCCGGCATGAGCTTCGGCGCGCTGTCGGGCCCGGCGAAAGAGGCCCTGGGCCGCGGCGCCACCCTGGCCGGCACCTCGACCACCACCGGCGACGGCGGCATGACCAACGAGGAACGCGGCCACTCCGAAAAGCTGGTCTATCAGTACCTGCCGTCGCGCTATGGCATGAACCCGAACGACCTGCGCCGCGCCGACGCCATCGAGATCGTGGTCGGCCAGGGTGCGAAGCCGGGCGGCGGCGGCATGCTGCTGGGCCAGAAGATCACCGAGCGCGTCGCCCGGATGCGCAACCTGCCCATCGGCATCGACCAGCGCTCTGCCTGCCGGCATCCCGACTGGACCGGCCCGGACGACCTGGAGATCAAGATCCTGGAGATCCGCGAGATCACCAATTGGGAAAAGCCGATCTACATCAAGATCGGCGGCGCCCGGCCCTATTACGACACCGCGCTGGCGGTGAAGGCGGGCGCGGACGTGGTGGTGCTGGACGGCATGCAGGGCGGCACCGCCGCGACGCAGGACGTGTTCATCGAGCATGTCGGCCAGCCGACGCTGGCCTGTATCCGCCCCGCCGTGAAGGCGCTGCAGGACCTGGGCATGCATCGCAAGGTGCAGCTGGTGGTCTCGGGCGGCATCCGCTCGGGCGCCGATGTGGCCAAGGCGCTGGCGCTTGGCGCCGATGCTGTCGCCATCGGCACCGCGGCGCTGATCGCGCTTGGCGAGAACGACCCGAAATGGGCCGCCGAATACGACACGCTGGGCACCACGGCCGACGCCTATGACGACTGGCACGAGGGCAAGGACCCGGCCGGCATCACCACCCAGGATCCCGAGCTGATGAAGCGCTTCGACCCGATCGAGGGCGCGCGCAAGCTGCGCAACTTCCTGGCGGTGATGACGCTGGAATGCCAGACCATCGCCCGCGCCTGCGGCAAGAGCCATGTCCACAACCTGGAGCCCGAGGATCTGTGCTCGCTGACGCTGGAGGCGGCCGCGATGGCGGGCGTTCCGCTGGCTGGCACGAGCTGGATCCCTGGTCAGGGCGGCTTCTGATCAAGACCAGAAGGGCGGGCCACGCGAGCCCGCCCCGGCTTTATCCGTATTCAACAGGGACCAAATCAATGACCGATCTTGCCGAATTCGCCCGGGAAAAAGGCGTCAAGTATTTCATGGTGTCCTACACCGACCTGGGTGGGGCGCAGCGCGCCAAGCTGGTGCCGGCCTATACGATCAACAACGTCGTCAAGGGCGGCGCCGGCTTTGCGGGCTTCGCGGGCGGGTTCGTCCTGACCCCCGCGCATCCCGACATGCTGGGCGTGCCGGACCCGACGACCGTCATCCAGCTGCCCTGGAAGCCCGAGGTGGCCTGGGTCGCGGCCAACCCCGCGATGTACGACAGCCCGCTGCCGCAGGCGCCGCGCAACGTGCTGCGCAACGTGATCGCCGATGCCGAAAAGGAAGGCCTGCGCATCAAGACCGGGGTCGAGCCCGAGTTCTTCTTTCTGTCGCCCTGCGGCGGTCAGATCGCCGATACCCGCGACGTGGGCTCCAAGCCCTGCTACGACCAGCAGGCGATCATGCGCCGCTATGACGTGATCTCGGAAGTCAGCGACTACATGATCGACTTGGGCTGGGAGCCCTATCAGAGCGACCACGAGGACGCCAACGGCCAGTTCGAGATGAACTGGAAATACGACGACGCGCTGGCGACCGCCGACAAGCTGGCCTTCTTCAAGTTCATGCTGAAATCGGTCGCCGAGAAGCACGGGCTGCGCGTGACCTTCATGCCCAAGCCGTTCCTGGAGCTGACCGGCTCGGGCATGCATGCCCATATCTCGGGCTGGAGCCTCGACGGCGAGACCAACGCCTTCTACGACGGCAATGACGAGCTGGGCCTGTCCGAAGTCGGCCACCACTTCCTGGGTGGCATCATGAAGCACGCCTCGTCGCTGGCGGCGATCACCAACCCGACGATCAACAGCTACAAGCGCATCAACGCGCCGCGCACCTCGTCGGGCGCGACCTGGGCGCCGAACTCGGTCACCTGGTCGGGCGACAACCGCACCCACCTGGTCCGCGTCCCCGGCAAGGGCCGGATCGAACTGCGCCTGCCGGACGGGGCCTCGAACCCCTACCTGCTGCAAGCCGTCATCATGGCCGCCGGGATCGACGGGGTCCGCAACAAATGCGACCCCGGCAAGCGCCTGGACATCGACATGTATGCCGACGGCCACACCGTCAACGACGCGCCCAAGCTGCCGCTGAACCTGCTGGACGCCATTCGCACCTTCGATGCCAACACCGAACTGAAGGCGGCGCTTGGCGAAGAATTCGCGCAGGCTTTCGTCGAGATGAAGACCAAGGAATGGAATTCCTACTGCGGCCATCTGACACAGTGGGAGCGGGACAACACGCTTGACATCTGAACCAATTCTGCCCCGGCCCTGCGCCGGGGCCAAAATTGGATCAATTGGTTCCTTTTGGACTGGCAGACCCCGGAGCAACGCGTTACAAATGGCGTATTGAAACCGGAGTCTGCCATTTTGTCGTCTCTCCCGCAGCCGCCGCATGTCGCCGCCCCCAGCAAGCCCGCGTCCGGCCCCGCCGTGCAGATGGTGGTCGACGCCCTGAGCAATCGGCTGGCCTCGGGCGATTATCCACAGGGCAGCCGCCTGCCGGCCGAGCGCCAGCTGGCCGCCAGCCTGCAGGTGGCGCGCAATACCCTGCGCGAGGCATTGGACATCCTGGAACAGAAGGGTCTGATCCAGCGCCGCGCCGGCGCCGGCTCCTATGTCGTCGAGCCCGAGCATTGGGACAATACCGTGCCGGTCGCCGCCGCCACCGGGCCGCTGCATCTGCATGTCACCCGCGGCATCCTGGAACCCGAGATCGTGCGGCTGGCGATCCTGAACATGCCCGCCGCCGGGATCGAGACGCTGGCCCAGCTGGTCGAGGAGATGCGGGCGACCAACGACCCGGCGCAGTTCACCCGCGCCGAGGAGGATTTCCAGCAGAAGCTGGCCGAGGGCACCGGCAATCCGCTGCTGGTCAGCTGCTACAACCTGGTGGTCAAGGCGCGCCGCCAGCGCCACCGCGCCGCCATGCTGCGCCGGCTAATGACCGCCGAGCGCCTGGCCTTCCAGCGCTGCGTCCATGCCGCGCTGCTCAATGCCATCGCCTCGCGCGATATCGCCGCCGCGACGGAACTGGTCCAGGAAATGCTGGTCGAGGAACAGCGCCTGCTCATGCAGGAGGACTGATCCCCGCCCCCGGCAGCCACTTGCCACCCATGCCGGCACGCTGCTGCCACAGCAGGCCCAGGGCCTCCATCTCGTGCAGAAGCAGCGCCTCGTGCCGGTCGAGCCAGCCCAGGACCGAGCGGAAGCTGGCGATGCGGGCCACGCCATCGGTCACGCGCACCACCGGCCAGTTGCCGATCAGGGCGTTGTCGATGCCGAACAGCGCCTCGCCATACCAGCGCGCCGGGCCGAAAACCTGCATCATCTGGCCGCCGCGCTTCATCGAATCGAGCACGCTCAGCGGCTCGGTGGTGCCGGCGATCTCGACCGCCTGGTGCCACAGGTCCAGCGCGGCCGCATATTCCCAGCTGACCGCCGACCAATGCCCCGGGAAACGCTGCTGATAGGCGGCGTGAAATGCCGCCGGCTGGCGAAAGAAGAACGCCGTGCCTGCCAGCGCCGGATCGTCGAAGTCCGGGAAATGAAAGGTGAAATCCTGCATGAATTCGACCGAGGTCCGCGCCACCAGCCGGTGGTAGTTGTCGCCGGTGGCCGACAGGATCGGGCCGCGGAAGCCGGCGTGAAAGGCGGCCTCGGTCAGGGCATGGACCATATGCGGCTCGGACGAGCACCAGCACAGCACCTCGGGGTCCTGCGCCAGCATGGCCGCGACCATCGCCTCGGCGTCGCATTCCTGCGGCGGATAGCGCAGCTCGGAAACCACGGTCATGCTTTCCGCAGCGAAAGCAGCGCGGTAGCTGGCAAGCGAGGGCAGGCCCAGCATGTCCTCCTGGCTGCATAGCGCAACGCGCCTCAACTCGGGCCGGGCCTCGGCCAGCCATTCGACGCCGGTGACGACAAAGATCGGATGCACCTCGGCCGGGGCGATCAGGCTGGGGGTATCGGGCGACAGGTCGAAGGGCAGCAGCGTCGTGGTCAGCACCCGTCGCGTCATCAGCCAGGGCAGCGCCGGGGCCAGCGAATCACCCCCCAGCGTCAGCATGACCCGCACCCCCAGCCGCTCGACCAGCTCCATGGCCGCCATGCGGGTTTCGTCGGGACCGATGGCGGCATCGCGGGCCAGGATCTCGACCCGGCGGCGCTGCGCGCCCAGGATCAGCCCGCCCTGTTCGTTCACCCAATCCGCCCAGATCTGGCAGCCCTCCAGCCCCGGCTTGCCCCAGGGCGCGGACGGCCCGCTGAGCGGTGCCAGCAGGCCGATTCGCACCGGGCCGGCGCTGCGGCGCAGATTTCGCGGCAGGCTGCCGGCCAGTGCCAGCCGCTGTGCCAGTGAGCTTTGCATGTTCGTTCCCGATTTGCGCGAATCCTCGCCACGTTACACGGAATTTCGCGCTGAAACTCTTCCTCGCAATAAAAATTCTTGACCAAAGGGGAACCAGAGCCTCTAATTGGTCCAATCCAAATATATCGGAACCATAAATTGGTCCGAACCACAGGGAGCAACACATGACGAAGCGAGTCGCCGTTATCGGCGCTGGCCCTTCCGGGCTTGCCCAGCTACGTGCCTTTCAATCCGCCGCCCGCAAGGGCGCCGAGATCCCCGAGATCGTCTGTTTCGAGAAGCAGTCGAACTGGGGCGGGCTGTGGAACTATACCTGGCGCACCGGCACCGACGAGCATGGCGAGCCGGTGCATGGTTCGATGTACCGCTATCTCTGGACCAATGGTCCGAAAGAGGGGCTGGAGTTCGCCGACTATTCCTTCGAGGAGCATTTCGGCAAGCAGATCGCCTCCTATCCGCCGCGCGCGGTCATGTTCGACTATATCGAGGGCCGGGTGAAGAAGGCCGGCGTGCGCGACTGGATCCGCTTCAACACCGTGGTGCGCTGGATCGAATATGACGAAGAGGCGCAGGACTTCACCGTCACCGTGCACGACATGACCCGCGACCACGTCTATCGCGAGCGTTTCGACCACGTCATCGTCGCCTCGGGGCATTTCTCGTCGCCGAACGTGCCGGAATACCCGGGCTTCGACCAGTTCTACGGCCGCATCACCCATGCCCACGACTTCCGCGACGCCCGCGAATTCAGCGGCCAGGACGTGCTGATCGTCGGCTCCAGCTATTCGGCCGAGGACATCGGCTCGCAATGCTGGAAATACGGCGCGAAATCGGTGACCTCCTGCTATCGCTCGGCGCCGATGGGCTTCAAATGGCCCGACAACTGGGAAGAAAAGCCGGCCATGGAGCGGGTCGAGGGCAAGACCGTGTTCTTCAGCGACGGCAGCAGCCGCGAGGTCGATGCGATCATCCTGTGCACCGGCTACCGGCATTATTTCCCGTTCCTGCCGGACGACCTGCGGCTGAAGACGGCGAACCGGCTGGCGACGGCGGATCTCTACAAGGGCGTGGTCTATGTCCACAACCCGCGCATGTTCTATGTCGGCATGCAGGACCAGTGGTTCACCTTCAACATGTTCGATGCCCAGGCCTGGTACGTGCGCGACATCATCCTGGGCCGCATCGCGGTGCCCGCCGACAAGCAGGCGATGCTGGCCGACGTGGCCGAGCGCGAGGAGCGCGAGGAAGCCAGCCCCGACGTGAAATATGCGATCAAATACCAGGGCGACTACGTCAAGGAGCTGATCGCCGAAACCGACTATCCCAGCTTCGACGTCGATGGCGCCTGCGCGGCCTTCTACGAATGGAAGCACCACAAGGCCGAGGACATCATGGCCTTCCGCAACCATTGCTATCGCTCGGTCATCACCGGGACCATGGCGCCGGTGCACCATACGCCCTGGAAGGACGCGCTGGACGACAGCATGGCCGCCTATCTGCGCAACTGATCCCCCCGACTGGGGGTGGTGGCAGCATCCGCCACCCCCGTCTTTTTCCCGGCAATGGAGGCTCGGATGAGCGCCATCACCTATCCCGGCCTGCTTCGCCCCGGCCCGCCCCGGCCCAGCGGGCTGCGCGTGGCATCCCCCGTCAGCCGCGCCCCCGCGCAGGAACGCCACACCGTGACCGGCGGCGGCGCGCTGCTGTTGCCGCTGGCGCAGGGCGACCGCGTCACCGTCATTAACGCCGAGGGCGGCCAGCGCGCCGAGTTGGTCGCGGTGGACATGCAGGGCCGTCCCGGCCTCTTGGGCCCGGCCTCGGACGAGCCGCACGGGCTGCGCCGGGCGCTGAGCTCGGGCGAGGACAGCCTGACCCGGCTTGCCCGCGGCATCGCGGCGCGCGGCATCGACCTGTCGAAGAACCACGCCATCGCGCTGTTCGGGGCGGAAAGCCCCGCCGGCGACCGCGCCGAATTCACCGCCGAAGGCGCCGGCTGGCTGATCGCCTGCGCGCCCGGCGATCCGATGGACCCGGAGAGCGGCGACACCGCCAGCCCGCTGACCCTGCTGATCGACCGCGCGAGCCCGCGCGCCAAGCAGGGGTTCGCGCTGCCCGACCCGCTGGCCGACCCGATCCTGGACATCCGGGTGAAATCCGCCACGGCCGAGGCCTATCTGGTCCGGGCCGGCGAATATATCCAGATCCAGGACGTGGACGGCCGGCAATGCACGGATTTCCAGTGTTTCGACGCCCGCAAGCTGGATCGCGGCATCCAGAACCCGCTGGACGTCACCACGACCCGCACCATCCTGGGCCACAGCTATGCCATGCCCGGCCTGCATGCGAAATATTTCGACCAGGACAATACCCCGCTGGTCGAGGTGGTGCAGGACACCTGCGGCCGGCACGACGCCTTTGCCATGGCCTGCTCGTCGAAATATTATGACGACATCGGCTATCCCGGCCACGCCAATTGCTCGGACAATTTCAACGGCGCGCTGGCGGAATACGGCGTCGATCCGCGCAAGGGCTGGATGGCGGCGAATTTCTTCTTCAACACCTGGATCGACGCGCATGGCGTGCTGATGACCGACGAGCCCTGGTCCCGGCCGGGCGACTACGTGCTGCTGCGGGCACTGACCGACATCGTCTGCGTGTCCTCGGCCTGCCCCGACGACACCAGCCCCGCCAATGGCTGGCACCTGTCGGACATCCATGTCCGCAGCTATGCCGCCAGCGAACGCTTCCAGCGCGCCGTCGCCTGGCGGCCCATGCCAGAGTCAGAGCCGATCATGACCCGACAGACCGCCTTTCACGACAATTTCGCCGCGCTGACCCGCGACTTCATCGAATACAAGGGCTTCTGGCTGCCGAACACCTTCCCGAACTCCTCGCCCGAAGAGGAATACCGCGCCTGCCGCAGCGGCGTGGCGGTCATGGACCTGTCGGCCCTGCGCAAGTTCGAGGTGACCGGCCCGGACAGCGAGGCCCTGATGCAATGGGTGCTGACCCGCGACGTCAAGAAGCTGGGCGTGGGCCAGGTGGTCTATTCCGCGATGTGCTATCCGCATGGCGGCATGGTCGACGACGGCACGCTGTTCCGCATGGGGCCGGACCGCTTCCGCTGGATCGGCGGCACCGATTACGGCGGCGAATGGATGCGCGAGCAGGCTCAGGCGCTGGGGCTGAACGTGATGATCCGCGCCTCGACCGACCAGCTGCACAACCTGGCCGTCCAGGGGCCGAAAAGCCGCGAGGTGATGAACGCGGCGATCTGGACCGCGCCGCACCAGACCGCGATCCCGGAACTGGGCTGGTTCCGCTGGACCGTCGGCCGGGTGAACGGCCCGAACGGCGCCCCGGTGGTGGTCTCGCGCACCGGCTATACCGGCGAGCTGGGCTATGAGATCTTCTGCCATCCCAAGGACGGGGCCGAGGTCTTTGCCGCCGTGGCCGAGGCCGGCGCGCCCCATGGCATCAAACCCATGGGCCTGGCCGCGCTGGATCTGTTGCGCATCGAGGCCGGGCTGATCTTCGCGGATTACGAATTCACCGACCAGACCGACCCGTTCGAGGCCGGCATCGGCTTCACCGTGCCCTTGAAGACCAAGCCCGACGACTTCATCGGCCGCGAGGCGCTGGTCCGGCGCAAGGAGAACCCGCGCTGGAAGCTGGTCGGGATCGAGATCGACAGCCGCATCCCGGCGCATCACGGCGACTGCCTGCATATCGGCCGGGCGCAGATCGGCGAGATCACCTCGGCGATGTGGTCGCCGCTTCTGGACAAGCAGATCGCCCTGGCCCGCGTGGACGTGACCCATGCGGACGAGGGCACCGAAATCGAGGTCGGCAAGCTCGACGGGCAGCAGAAACGCCTGCCCGCGCGCATCACCGCCTTCCCGCATTACGACCCGAAGAAAGAACGACCGCGGTCCTGAAACCGCGGCGCTGACGACAGAGAGGTTCGACATGATTGCAGCCCGGCGTCCCACGACGCTGGCCGGTTCCGCGCAGCCCCAGGGCTGCCCGGTGCCGGACAGAACCCCCGCCGCATCGCGGAGGGGCGCGCCTGTCGCTGCCTGTGACGGACAAAGCAAGGGAATGCCGCCGGGGCATGAGGGGTGCCCCGGCGCCGCAACATACCGAGCCAGCCTGAAAGCGACCGCGACAGGGTCCGGGGCGGCTTGTCCAACAGGGAAACGCGCATATGGTTGAACAATCAACGGCCGGCCCGATGGTCGGCGCGACGGGGGACGACGGCTTGGCCGCGTCGGGCAGACTGCACCGCACCTTGGACTGGCGCGGGGCCTTCTGGGTCGCGGCGGGCGTGCCGCCGCTGGTCCTGTTTTCCATCGGCGGCATCGCTGGCGTCGCAGGCAAGGCCGCCTTCGTGGTCTGGATGCTGTCCATGTGCATGGGCTTTCTGCAAAGCTTTACCTATGCCGAGATGGCCGGGATGTTCGGCAACAAGTCGGGCGGAACCTCGGTCTATGGCGCGACGGCCTGGCTGCGCTATTCGAAGCTGATCGCGCCCTTGTCGGTCTGGTGCAACTGGTTCGCCTGGAGCCCGGTGCTGTCGCTGGGCTGCGCCATCGCGGCCGGCTACATCCTGAACTCGCTGTTCCCGATTCCGCTGGCGACCAGCCAGCCGGTGATGGATTGGGTCGCGGCCAACATCGGCAGCTATACGGCGCAGAGCCAGGCGGTCATCGACTATATCGCCGCCAATCCCGGCGCGGCCACCGATGCCGCCATCCAGGCCGTGGCCCGGGCGGACGCCGTCGCCGCCCTGACCCCCACCTTCCGCACCTGGGAGGCGCTGGCGCTGCCGATCCCCGGCCTGGGCACGCTGCATTTCAACGCGACCTTCGTCATCGGCGTGGTCCTGATGCTGATCATTTTCGCGATCCAGCACCGGGGCATCTCGTCGACCGCGAAAGCGCAGCGGGTCATGGCCATCATCGTGCTCGTGCCGCTGTTCCTGGTCGGGTTGGTGCCGATCCTGAACGGCTCGATCAACACGATGAACGTCACCGGCATCGTGCCGCCGACCGCCGCCTATGCCGCGACGGACGGGGCCTGGGACATCGGCGGCTGGACGCTGTTCCTGGGCGCGATGTATATCGCCGCCTGGTCGACCTATGGCTTCGAGACCGCGGTCTGCTACACGGCCGAGTTCAAGAACCCGGCGACGGATACCTTCAAGGCGATTTTCTATTCCGGCCTGCTGTGCATGGTCTTCTTCTTCCTGATCCCCTTCGCCTTCCAGGGCGTGCTGGGCCACGAAGGCATGCTGGCCCCTGAAATCGTCGACGGGACCGGGGTCGGCGCCGCCTTGGCCGGGCTGGTCAGCGGCGGCGCGGTCATCACCCAGATCCTCGTGATGCTGATGATCCTGGCGCTGTTCCTGGCGATCATGACCGCGATGGCGGGATCGTCGCGCACGCTCTACCAGGGGTCGCGCGATGGCTGGCTGCCGCGCTTTCTGGGCCATGTGAACGAACATGGCGCGCCGACCAACGCGATGTGGACCGACCTGTTCTTCAACGTGTTCCTGCTGGCGCTGGCCTCGGACCCCGGCGGCTATTTCTACGTGCTCGCCATCTCGAACGTCGGCTATATCATGTTCAACTTCATGAACCTGAATGCCGGTTGGATCCACCGCATCGACAGCCCGCATCTGGTGCGTCCCTGGAAGGCGCCGACGGTGCTGATCGGGATCAACACCTGCCTGGCCTTCGTGAACGCCATGTTCCTGGGCGCGGGCGCCAAGGTCTGGGGCTATTCCGGCGCGCTGTGGTCGGGGCTGATCATGGCCAGCTTCATCCTGCCGGTGTTCTGGTTCCGCCACTACTACCAGGACAAGGGCCATTTCCCGCGCGAGGCGATGGAGGACCTGGGCCTCAGCGACCACGGCGACCTCGGCCCGCGCCGCGCCGGCATCCTGCCCTATCTGGCGCTGATCGCCGGGGCCGCGGTGGTGCTGTTCAGCAACTGGTTCTTCCAGCTGCCAGCCTGACCCGAAATCGGCGGGATCGGCAGCCCGGTCCCGCCCCAAACGCAAGACTATTGGGAGAATGACGAGATGACGAATTCCTGGCGCTTTTCGACGCTGGCCGACCGCCACCGCGCCCTTGGCTCCGAGCTGGAGGACTGGAGCGGCATGGGCACCGCCTGGTCCTATACCTCGGGCGACCCGGATGCCGAATACATGGCGATCCGCACCAAGGCCGGGCTGATGGACGTGTCGGGCCTGAAAAAGGTCCATATCACCGGCGCCGCCGCCAGCCATGTCATCGAGCGCGCGACCACGCGCAACCTTGAAAAGCTGATGCCCGGCCGCTCGGTCTATGCCTGCATGCTGAACGACGCCGGCAAGTTCATCGACGACTGCGTGATCTATCGCACCGGCCCGAACGCCTTCATGGTGGTCCACGGCGCCGGCCAGGGCTTCGAGCAGCTGACCATGGCCGCCTATGGCCGCGACGTGTCGGTGATCTTCGACGACAACCTGCACGACCTGTCGCTGCAAGGCCCGCTGGCGGTCGACTACCTGGCCAAGCACGTCCCGGGCATCCGCGACCTGCCCTATTTCGCGCATATGCAGACCTCGCTGTTCGGCAAGCCGGTGATGATCTCGCGCACCGGCTATACCGGCGAGCGCGGCTACGAGATCTTCGTGCGCGGCCAGGACGCCGGGCTGGTCTGGGACCGCATCCTGGAAGAGGGCAAGGAGATGGGCATCATCCCCTGCCGCTTCACCACGCTCGACATGCTGCGGACCGAAAGCTACCTGCTGTTCTTCCCCTACGACAACTCGGAAATGTATCCCTTCGAGAACGAGCAGGGCGGGGATACGCTGTGGGAACTGGGCCTGGACTTCACCGTCTCGCCCGGCAAGACCGGCTTCCGCGGCGCGGATGAGCATTACCGCCTGAAGGGCAAGGAGCGCTTCAAGATCTGGGGCCTGAAGCTGGAAGGCGACAAGGTTCCGGGCAACGGCGCGCCGGTGATGCAGGACGGCAAGCAGGTCGGCGTGGTGACGCAGGCCATGCATTCGCCGCTGAACGACTGGACCGTCGCCATCGCCCGTCTGCCGGTCGAACTGGCGAACGACGGCACCAGGCTGGTCGTGAACTGCGCCACCCATGGCGAGATCCCGGCGACCACCGGCCAGATGCCGTTCTTCGACCCGGAAAAGAAACGCCGCACCGCCAAGGGCTAAGCCACCGGCCGGGGGCGGGACTGCCGCCCCCGCCCCCTCAGCCAAATCTGCCAGGGACCACCGCAATGAGCTCGCCGCCGACCCAAACCTTCACCAGCCGCCCGGTTTACGCGACCCTGGAACCGCGGCCCTGTCGCAGCGCCCTGATGGTCGCCGACGACGCCGGCGCGGCGGCGCTGGTCGCGCTGGCCGAAAAGGCGCCCGACCTGATGGCCAAGGCCACGCTGCTGCATCTTCAGGACGGCTTTTCCATGGCCCCCGCGCTGCGGGCGCTGAACCCGGCAAACCTTGTCACGCTTGGCGCGACCGCCGAGTTGCCGGCGGCGCTGGAGTGCGCGCTGGACGGCGCGGCGATGGGCTTGCAGGCCTTTCTCGCCGGCTCCGAAGGGCTGATCGCGCAGGCACAGGCGCAGCTTCTGGATGCCGGCCTGCCACTGGGCGCGATCCAGTCCGAACATCGCGGCACCGCCGCGCGGCGCATGCAATGCGTGCATTGCAAGACCGTCGCCGAGGGCGTGACGACCGACCCCTATACCTGCCCCGGCTGCGGCCGGGCGCTGTTCGTGCGCGACCATTTCTCGCGCCGGCTGGGCGCCTTCCAGGGCGTCTGCATCGACGCCGAAACCCCCGGCGAGGTGCCTGAACCCGTGGAGATCCGCTGATGCAACCCCTGATCCTGACCGCGCGCGAAACGCTGTCGCCCCGCATCACCCGCTTTCGCTTCGAACGCCCCGACGGGGGCCCGCTGCCGCTGTTTTCCGGCGGCGCCCATGTCATGGTCGAGATGCAGGACGGCAACATCCTGCGCCGCAACGCCTATTCGCTGATCTCGGACCCCGAGGACGGCTCGGGCTACGAAATCGCCGTGCAGCGCGAGGACCAGGGCCGCGGCGGCTCGCTGTTCATGCACCGCGAGGCGCAGCCGGGGATGCTGATGCATATCGGCAATCCGGTGAACCTGTTCGCGCTGAACCTCAAGGCCCGCAAGCACCTGCTGATCGCCGGCGGCGTCGGCATCACGCCCTTCCTCGCGCAGGTGCGCGAGCTGCGGCGGCTGGGCCTGCCCTATGAGCTGCATTACGCCGTGCGGGCGCGGGACGAGCTGGCCGCCCTGCCCCTGCTGCCCGAGGGCGTGCATGTCCATGTCAGCGCCGAAGGCTCGCGCATGGACCTGGGCGCGCTGCTGTCGGCGCAGCCGCTCGGCACGCATCTGTATGTCTGCGCCTCGGACCGGATGATCTCGACGGTGCTGGATTCTGCGCTGGCGCTCGGCTGGCCCCGCGACGCGCTGCATTCCGAGGAATTCCTGGCCCCCGCCCCCGGCGAGCCCTTCGAGGTGCATTGCGCGCGCAGTCACAAGACCCTGACCGTCGGCGCCCATGAAAGCCTGCTGGAGGCGCTGGAAAACGCCGGCATCGACGCGCCCTGGCTGTGCCGGGGCGGCGCCTGCGGGCAATGCGAAACCGATGTGCTGGCCTGCGACGGCACCATCGAACACCACGACCACTGGCTGGAACCCGAGGAACGCGCCCGCAAGATCATGCCTTGCGTGTCGCGCTTCCGCGGCCGGCTGCTGACCATCGACCGATAGGAGGCTCCGATGACCATCACCTTCAACAAGGAAAGCTTTCGCGGCGACTACAGCTATCACAACTCGCCCGCCGCGATCCGCCGCTTTCCCTTCCCCTTCGACCGCGACGAATACATGTATTCGGTGAACATGGAGCCGCATCGCGCCGCCGGTCCCGACCACAGCGTGTTCCAGCGCCGCTTCGACGTGGACGAGCATTACGTAGCCGAGATGGCGGACCGCGCCATCACGCTGCAGCGCGACCCGGGCCGCTGCCAGTCGCTGCCGCATATGCGGCTGGCGGGCTGGGATCTGCTGGAACTGATCATGACCGCCAAGTCCGAGGACTATCCGGACCTGTTCGAGCTGCACCGCGACGGCGACCGCTGGCGCTGGGTGAACAAGCCCTTGGGCATCGACGACAGCTTCACCTTCATGGACGATCTCAGCCTGCCCTATGGGCCGATGGAATACATCACCCGCCAGACCCAGGGCGATTTCGCGCTGCTGGACCAGCGCGAGAACAACCTGTGGATGGATGCGGGCATGGTGACGTCGCAGGCCGACTGGAGCCTGGATTTCGACATCGGCATGAACTTCTTCGAATGGCACGCGCCGGTGCCGCGCGCGGCGGAAATGGGCATCTTCCAGCGGGCGCTGAAGTTCCTGCTGAACGTGCAGCAGGACACGCCGGCCCGGCGGCTGAACTGGACCATGACCGTGAACCCGCGGCTGGACACCAGCCCCGAGACCTATCCCGAATGGGGCCCGGAAAAGCGCACGCTGACCCCGGAAAACGTCGGCCAGAAGCAATATCTGCGCGTCGAGCTGCAGACCTTCTTCCGGCTGCCGCGCTCGAACGCCATCGTGTTCCCGATCCGCTGCTATCTCTGCGCGCTCGAGGACATCGTGAAGGTGCCGAAATGGGGCCGCCGGTTGCATCGGGTGATCCGCGACGTGCCGGACGACCTGGCGACCTACAAGGGCTTCCTGGTCAACAAGCCGCTGATCGTCGAATACCTGTCGAAGTTCGACGACGGCGCGCCCACCTCGCCCGGCATCTACCCGGACTAGGGCCGCTTGCGCATCGCCTGCCGGCGCCGTGCCGGCGGCATGCCGAACCGTGCCGCGTAAAGCCGCGAGAAATGCGCGGCGCTGGTGAACCCTGTGACCAGCGCCACGTCCAGCATGCTCAGCGCCGTCTGCTGCACCAGCTCGTCGGCCTTGCGCAGCCGCATCTCACGATAGAACTCCATCATCGAGGAACCGAGTTGATCGCTGAACAACCTCTGCAACTGGCGCGGGCTGCAGCCGACCTGGGCGGCGATCTGCTCGGGCGTCAGCGGGTCGGACAGGTGGCTGAACATCAGGTCCACCGCCTGCGCCAGCATGGGGTGGCGCAGGTCGAAGCGCTCGGCGACCGGGGATTGCTGCGGCTCGTCGGCATTGCGGGCGCGGGGGTGGATGAACCACTCGGCCACCTGCCGGGCGAAGGGTGCGCCGTGGTCGCGGGCGATCAGCGCACACATCATGTCCAGCGCGGCGACACCGCCGGCGCAGGTGAAGCGGTCGCGGTCGATGACGTAAAGCGCGCGCTCGATCAGCAGGTCGGGCTGGTGCTCGGCCAGGGCGTCGATATGCGCCCAGTGCAGGGTGAAGCGGCGCCCCTCCATCAGCCCCAGCCGGGCCAGGATCGCCGCGCCGCCGGAAATCCCGCCCAGCCGGACCTTGCGGTTCTGCAGCGCCCGCAGCCCCCGCGCCAGCGCCGCATCCTCATAGCGCAGCGGGTTGCCGCCGGCGACGACCAGCGCCAGGTCCAGCGCCGCCGGATCGGGCAGGGTCTCGGTAGCGAAACCGCCGCCCGAGGTGGACGCGGCAAAGCCGCCGGCGACGGAATGATAGCTGGGGCGATAGAGTGCGCGCCCCGCCAGCTGGTTCGCCGCGCGCAGCGGCTCGACCGCCGCGGTCAGCGACATCAGGGAATATTCCGGCGTCAGGATGAAGCCGATTCGCAGCATTTCCTCGGCCATGCCGCCCTCGCGTCACAAAAACTTTGTCCCCGTCCCCTAAAGGCAATTTTTTGTCCGTTCAAGACAAATGACGCCGAAAATCCCGCGTATCTTTCCTGTGAGGAAAGGCGAATCGGAGTGCTGACACCGTGAGATATTCGGGTTTTCGCGTCATCAAGGAGGCCCTGACGGGCCATAAGGGCTGGAAGCCGATCTGGCGCAATCCCGATCCCCAGCCCGCGTATGACTATATCATCGTGGGCGGCGGCGGGCATGGCCTGGCGACGGCCTATTACCTGGCCAACACCTTCAAGAAGGCCCGCATCGCGGTCCTGGAGAAAAGCTGGCTGGGCTCGGGCAATATCGGGCGCAACACCACCATCATCCGCTCGAACTACATGCTGCCGGGCAACGAGCCGTTCTATGAATTCTCGATGAAGCTCTGGGAGAACCTCGAGCAGGAATTCAACTTCAACGCCATGGTCAGCCAGCGCGGCATCCTGAACCTGTGCCACACCGATGCGCAGCGCGACGCCTTCCGCCGCCGCGGCAACGCCATGATCTTCGCCGGCGCCGATGCGGAACTGCTGGACCGCGAGGGCGTGCGGGCCATGTATCCCTGGCTGAACTTCGACAATGCCCGCTTCCCGATCAAGGGCGGGCTGTTGCAGCGCCGGGCCGGGACCGCGCGCCATGACGGCGTGGCCTGGGGCTATGCCCGCGGCGCCGACCGGGCCGGCGTCGACCTGATCCAGAACTGCGAAGTCACCGGCTTCCGCATCGAGGGCGGCAAGCTGCGCGGGGTCGAGACCTCGCGCGGCTATATCGCGGCGAACAAGGTCGGCGTCGCGGTGGCCGGCTCGTCGGGTCGGGTCATGGCCCAGGCGGGCATGCGCCTGCCGATCGAAAGCCACGTGTTGCAAGCCTTCGTCTCCGAGGGGTTGAAGCCCACCATCGACGGCGTCATCACCTTCGGCGCCGGGCATTTCTATGTCAGCCAGTCCGACAAGGGCGGCCTGGTCTTCGGCGGCGACATCGACGGCTACAACTCCTATGCCCAACGCGGCAACATGGCGGTGATCGAGGACGTGGCCCAGGGTGGCATGGCGCTGATGCCGGCCATCGGCCGGGCGCGGCTGCTGCGGGTCTGGGGCGGCATCATGGACATGTCGATGGACGGCTCGCCCATCATCGACAAGACGCCCGTCGAGGGACTCTACCTGAACGCCGGCTGGTGCTACGGCGGCTTCAAGGCCACCCCGGCCTCGGGCTATACCTTCGCGCATCTGCTGGCCACCGACACGCCGCACGACACCGCCAAGGCCTATCGGCTGGACCGGTTCGAGCGCGGCTATCCCATCGACGAAAAAGGCATGGGCGCGACGCCCAATCTGCACTGAGGGCCATGACATGCTGATCCCCCATCCCCTGCTTGGCCTGCGCGACTCGGAAGAGTTCTCGTACCTCGGCGATGCCACCCTGCTGGAGCGTCCCGACGGCATGGCCGCCGACGCGCCGCAGCGCTTCTATGAATACCAGCACCTGCGCGACAACCCGGCCGGCGTCCACCGCGAGCTGTGGTTCCACGAACAGGGCGACCGCAGCTGGCTGGTCGTCACCCGCAACACCGTCACGCACGAGATCCTGGGCGCCGAGCTTGCCCGCGACGTGAAGCTGGCGATGGCGAAAGGCGGTGCGGCATGACCCGTCTTTCCGGCGGTCTGATCGACCGCAACCGCAGCCTGAACTTCACCTTCGACGGCAAGTCCTACACCGGCCATGCCGGCGACACGCTGGCCTCGGCCCTGCTTGCCAACGACGTGCGGCTGATGGGCCGCGGCTTCAAGTATCACCGCCCGCGCGGCGTCTTCACCGCGGGCTCCGAGGAACCGAACGCGCTGGTCGAGCTGCGCGCCGGCAACCGGCAGGAGCCGAACACCCGCGCCACCGTGGCCGAGCTGTTCGAGGGGCTGGACGCCCGCAGCCAGAACCATGTCGGCTCGCTGGGCTTCGACCTGCTGGCGGTGAACGACCTGATGTCGCCCTTCTTCGCGGCGGGCTTCTATTACAAGACCTTCATGTGGCCCAAGGCGTTCTGGGAAAAGCTCTACGAGCCGATGATCCGTCGCGCGGCGGGCCTGGGCAGCCTGTCAATGCAGGCCGACCCGGACAGCTATGACGCGGGCTTCCTGCATTGCGACCTCTTGGTCATCGGCGGCGGCGCGGCGGGGCTTGCGGCGGCGCTGACCGCGGCGCGGACCGGCGCACGGGTGATCCTGGCCGACGAGGACTTCCGCCTGGGCGGCCGCTTGCTTGCCGAAAGCGCGCCGCTGGACCGGCCGGCGGCCGAATGGATCGCCGAGGTCGAGGCCGAATTCGCCAGCCTGCCGAACCTGCGCGTCATGCGCCGCACCACGGTCTGGGGCGCCTTCGACCACGGCATCTATGGCGCGGTCGAGCGGGTTTCGGACCACCTGCCGACGCCCGGCAAGCGCGTGCGTCAATCGCTGTGGCGCATCACCGCCAAGCGCGCGATCCTGGCCGCCGGCGCGACCGAGCGTCACATTCCCTTCGCCAACAACGACCGGCCCGGGGTGATGATGGCGGGCGCGATGCGGGCCTATGCCAACCGCTGGGCGGTCAGCCCGGCCAAGCGGGTGGCGATCTTCACCAACAACGACGACGGCCACCGCACCGCCGCCGACCTGGCCGCCAAGGGGGTCGAGATCGCCGCCGTGGTCGACAGCCGCCCCGACGCGCCCGCGCGCGGCAGCTACCGGACCATTGCCGGCGGCATGGTCACCGACAGCAAGGGCCGGCTGGGCCTGGCCAAGGTCGAGGTGACGCAGAACGGCCGCGCGGAATGGATCGACTGCGGCGCGCTCGGCGTCTCGGGCGGCTGGAACCCGAACCTGCACATCGCCTCGCACCATCGCGGGCGGCCGGTCTGGAACGAAGCCGCGCAGGCCTTCCTGGCCGAGGACGGCAATGTCGCGGGCCTCAGCATCGCCGGCGCCGCCGCCGGCAAGGGCTCGACCGCGCAGGCGCTGGCCTCGGGCGCGCAGGCGGCGGTCGCCGCGCTGGCCGACATCGGCATCAGCGCGCATCTGCCCGACCTGCCCCGCGCCGAGGACGAGGCACTGAACCTCAAGCCGCTGTGGCACGTCCCCGGCAAGGGCCGCGCCTGGGTCGATTTCCAGAACGACGTGACCGTCAAGGACGTGAAGTTGGCCTATGTGGAAAACCTGCGCCCGGTCGAGCACCTGAAGCGCTGGACCACGCTTGGCATGGCGACCGACCAGGGCAAGACCTCGAACGTGACCGCGATCGCGGTGATGGCGGAACTGACGGGCCAGTCGATCAACCAGACCGGCACGACGATCTTCCGCCCGCCCTATACGCCGGTTTCCATGTCGGTGCTGGGCGGCGGCGACACCGGCGCGCATTTCCGCCCGCGCCGGCTGACGCCGACGCATGAATGGGCGAAATCGCAGGGCGCGGTCTTCGTCGAGGTCGGGCAATGGATGCGGGCGCAGTATTTCCCCCGCAAGGGCGAGACCGAGTGGCGCCAGACCGTGGACCGTGAGGTCCTGGCCACCCGCGCGGGCGTCGGCATCTGCGACGTGACCACGCTGGGCAAGGTCGACGTGCAGGGCGCCGACGCCGGCGAGTTCCTGGACCGGGTCTATGCCAATGCGATGAAATCGCTCAAGGTCGGCATGGTCCGCTATGGCCTGATGCTGCGCGAGGACGGCTTTGCCTGGGACGACGGCACCTGCGCCCGGCTGGCCGAGGACCAGTATGTCGTGACCACGACCACGGCCAACGCCGGCACGATCTACAAGCATATGGAGTTCTGCCGGCAATGCCTGTGGCCGGAACTCGACGTGCAGCTGATCTCGACCACCGATGCCTGGGCGCAGATGTCGGTCGCCGGCCCGCATGCCCGCAAGCTGCTGGAGCGGGTGGTGGACGGGTTCGACATCTCGAACGAGGGCTTCCCCTTCATGGCCTGCGCCAACCTGACGGTCTGCGGCGGCCTTCGGGCGCGGCTGTTCCGCATCAGCTTCTCGGGCGAATTGGCCTATGAGATCGCGGTGCCGGCACGCTATGGCAATGCGCTGATGGCGCGCATGCTGCAGGTCGGCGCCGACCTGGGCGCCACGCCCTATGGCACCGAGACGCTGGGCGTGCTGCGCATCGAAAAGGGCCATGCCGCCGGCAACGAGCTGAACGGCCAGACCACGGCGCAGATGCTCGGCATGGGCAAGATGGTCTCGACCAAAAAGGACTCGATCGGCGCGGTGCTGTCGCGGCGCGAGGGCATGGTCGCCGACCGGCGCGTGCTGGTCGGGTTCCAGCCCGTCAACGCCGCCGATCCGGTCATGGCAGGAGCGCATCTCTTTGCCGAAGGCGCGGCGCAGGATACCGCGAACGACCAGGGCTGGATCACCTCGGCCTGCTATTCGCCGCATGTCGGCAGCGCCATCGGGCTGGGCTATCTGGTGAATGGCGACAGCCGCAAGGGCGAGGTGGTGGTCGCCGCCAACCCGCTGCAAGGCCAGTCCGTGCGCGTTCGCGTGGTCTCGGCCCATTTCGTTGACCCCGAAGGAGGCCGCGTCCGTGACTGACCTGACGCCGATCTGCGCCCTGGGCGCCGCCGTGCCGCAAAGCCGCACCATCGGCGCGGTGACCCTGACCGAAAACGCCGAGCTGGGCCTGGCCTCGCTGGCCCTGCGCCGGGGCGGCGCGGCCCCCGACCTGGGCCTGACGCTGCCCGGCCCCGGCGGCTGGGCCGAAGGCCAGGGCATCGCCGCCTTCTGGACCGGACCCGACCAGTGGATGGTCGAGTTCCCGGGCCAGGCCAGCCAGGATGTCGCGGCCCGGCTCGCCGGCCCCGGCGTCTCGGTGACCGAGCAGACCGACGGTTTCGCCGCTTTCGAGATCACCGCGCCCGAGCCGGTGCTGGTCGCGCTGATGGAAAAGCTGGTGAACGTCGATCCGGCCCGCTTCGGTTCCGGCTCGGCCACCCGCTGCGGCTTTCACCACATGAGCATCTTCATCATCCGCCGCGCCGCGGACCGGCTGGCGGTGCTGGGCATGCGCTCGGCCGCCGGCACCATCTGGCACGCGCTCGTCGACGCCGCCGAACAGCAGGAGATCCGGGCATGAGCAACATCATTGACGGGAAGGCGTTTGCCTTGGGCTTGCGGGGGCGGGTTGCCTCGGGGGTTGCGGGTCTTGCGGCGCGGGGGATCGTGCCGGGGCTGGCGGTGGTGCTGGTGGGCGAGGATCCGGCCTCGGAGGTCTATGTCCGGAACAAGGGCATCCAGACCCGCGAGGCCGGCATGGCCTCCTGGGAGCACAAGCTGCCGGCCGAGACCGGACAGGCGGAGCTGCTGGCGCTGGTCGAGAAACTGAACGCCGACCCGGCGGTGCATGGCATCCTGGTGCAGCTGCCGCTGCCCGCGCATATGGATGCCGAGGCGGTGATCAACGCCATCGATCCGGCAAAGGACGTCGACGGCTTCCACATCCTGAACGTGGGCCTTCTGGGCACCGGGCAGAAGAGCATGGTGCCCTGCACGCCCCTGGGCTGCCTCTTGATGCTGCGCGACCGGCTGGGCGATCTCTCGGGGCTGAACGCGGTCGTGGTCGGGCGCTCGAACATCGTCGGCAAGCCGATGGCGCAGCTCTTGCTGGGCGAGAGCTGCACCGTCACCATCGCGCATAGCCGCACGAAGAACCTGGCCGAGGTCTGCCGCAGCGCCGACATCCTGGTCGCCGCCGTCGGCCGGCCGCGGATGATCCCCGGCGACTGGGTCAAGCCCGGCGCCACGGTGATCGACGTCGGCATCAACCGCATCGAGGAGGACGGCCGCACCCGGCTGGTCGGCGACGTGGACTTCGACAGCGCGGCCCGGGTCGCCGGCGCCATCACCCCGGTGCCGGGCGGCGTCGGGCCGATGACCATCGCCTGCCTCTTGGCCAATACGCTGACCGCCTGCTGCCGGGCGAACGGGCTGCCCGACCCCGAGCTGGTCGGCTGAGATTGCCGGGGGCCGGGGGCTCTGCCCCCACCCGCCCGCGGCCCCAGGGTGGGGCCACGGGCGCGTTCCCCCGGGATATTTGCACAAGAAAGAAGCCGGGCCCCGCCCGGGCACAGTGGAGAGCACGATGACCAAATACTGCCTGACCGTAGCCTGCCCGACGACGCGGGGCATCGTTGCCGCCATCTCGGGCTATCTTGCCGAGAAGGGCTGCAACATCACCGACTCGAGCCAGTTCGACGACATGGAGAACGACAAGTTCTTCATGCGCGTCAGCTTCCTGTCCGAGGAGGGCGTCGGCCTCGAGGAGCTGCGCGCCGATTTCGCCGAGACCGCCAAGGCCTTCGGCATGGTCTCGGCCTTCCATGACGAGGCCGAGAAGATGAAGGTCGTGATCATGGTCAGCCGCTTCGGCCATTGCCTGAACGACCTTCTGTATCGCTGGCGCATCGGCGCCTTGCCGATCGAGATCGTGGCGGTGATCTCGAACCACATGGACTATCAGAAGGTGGTGGTGAACCACGACATCCCCTTCCACTGCATCAAGGTCACCAAGGAGAACAAGCCGCAGGCCGAGGCCGAGCAGATGCGCATCGTGCGCGATTCCGGCGCCGAGCTGATCGTGCTGGCGCGCTACATGCAGGTCCTGTCGGACGAGATGTGCAAGGCGATGTCGGGGCGGATCATCAACATCCACCACTCGTTCCTGCCCAGCTTCAAGGGCGCCAATCCCTACAAGCAGGCCTTCGAGCGCGGCGTGAAGCTGATCGGCGCCACCTCGCATTACGTGACCGCGGATCTCGACGAGGGCCCGATCATCGAGCAGGACATCATCCGCGTCACCCATGCCCAGTCGCCCGACGACTATGTCTCGCTGGGCCGCGACGTCGAAAGCCAGGTCCTGGCCCGCGCCATCCACGCCCATATCCACCGCCGCGTCTTCCTCAACGGCAACAAGACCGTCGTCTTCCCGCCCTCCCCGGGGTCCTATGCCTCCGAGCGCATGGGGTGAAAAGCGACAAATCCGGCACAGGCGACGGCCAAGGCTCTGCCGAGGATTGTAATCTGTCGCAATCCTCAGCAGACTTCTTTCCTCTGAGGAAAGGAAGCCGAGCCGACATGGCCAGGAAATCGGTCAGCCAGATGAAACTGTCGCAGGACCCGCATGCCCTGCGCGACAGTTCCGAACGCAACCTCGAGGTCGCCATCGGCCGCGCCGTGCGCGAGCTGCGCAAGCGCCAGCGCATGACCGGGGCCGATCTGGCGATGCAGACCGGCCTGTCGGTCGGCATGTTGTCCAAGATCGAGAACGGGGTGATCTCGTCCTCGCTGGGCACCCTGCAGGCGCTGGCGAATGCCCTGCGGGTGCCGCTGATCCAGCTGTTCCAGGGCTATGCCGAGCCGCGCGGCGCCATGCATGTGAAATCTGGGCAAGGCGTCGAGATCGAGCGCGCCGGCACCCGGTCCGGGCACCAGTATCACCTGCTGGGCCATATCGGCTCGAACAATTCCGGCGTGGTGGTCGAGCCCTACATGATCGTGCTGACCACCGAGAGCGACCGTTTTCCGACCTTCCAGCACGAGGGGATCGAGCTGCTCTACATGCTGGAAGGCATCGTCGGCTATCGCCATGGCGAGCAGGTCTATCGGCTGGAGCCGGGCGATACGCTGCTGTTCGACGCCGATGCGCCGCATGGGCCGATCGAGTTGATCGAGCTGCCGGCGAAATACCTGTCGATCATCACCTACCCGCAAAGCAAATAGGGCCGGACGTCGCGCCCGGCCCGGTGGATCAGCTGCGGGCCGGTGCCAGGGCGGGCGCGGCGGCCGGGCTGCCCGGCTGCGCGGCGATGGCCGCGCCGGCATAGGTGCCGTCGCCCAGGCGATAGCCGACCTCGCCATGTTCGGCGGTGTCGAGCCCGTCGAATTCGGCGTCCTCGTCGACGCGCAGCCCGACCAGGGCGTCCGCGACCTTCAGCGCGATCCAGGTCGTGACCAGCGAGATGAGGATGGAAAAGCCCATGATCGCCAGTTGCGGCACCATCTGGGTCATCAGCGTGCGGCCCTCGGGGTAGCCGAGGCCGCCCAGCACCGGCGCGGCGAAGATCACCGTCAACACGCCGCCGACCGCCGCGCCGACGCCGTGGACGCCGAACACGTCGAAACTGTCGTCATAGCCGAAGCGGCGCTTGACCACCTCGACGGCGAAGACGCAGACCGGGGCGGTCAGGAAGCCCACGGCCACCGCGCCGGCCGGGCCGACGAAGCCGCAGGCCGGGGTGATCGCCACCAGCCCGGCGATGGCGCCGGAGAGCAGGCCGAAGGTGCTGGCCCGGCCGCGATGCAGCCATTCCGCCGCCATCCAGCCAAGCGCGCCGCCGGCACCGCCCAGCATGGTGTTCAGCATCACCAGCGCCGAAAAGCCGTTCGCTGCCAGCGCGCAGCCGCCGCAGAAGGCAAGCCAGCCGACCCAGAGCATGGCGCCGCCGGTATAGGTCATGGTCATGTTGTGCGGCGCCATCATCGTGCTGCCGTAGCCCTGGCGCGGCCCGGCAACCAGCGCGCAGACCAGCGCCGCCATGCCCGCGTTCAGGTGCACGACATTGCCGCCGGCGAAATCCTGCACGCCGATGTCGAAGACCCAGCCGCCGCCCCAGGCCATATGCGCCATGGGGACATAGTTGATGGTCAGCCAGACCGCCATGAAGATCAGCACGGCGGCGAATTTCATCCGCTCGGCAAAGGCGCCGACGATGATCGGCGGCGTGATCGCCGCGAACATCAGCATGAAGAGCACATAGAGATATTCAGGAATCGTGCCGACCATGCTGTCCTGGGTGACGCCCGACAGGAAGAGTTTCGAGGTGCCGCCGATCAACGCGTTCAGCGGCCCTTCGGCGAAGCTCAGCGAATAGCCGAAGGCGATCCACAAGACCGCGATCAGCGCAACCGAGGCGAAGATATGCGTCAGCACCGAAAGCACGTTCTTCGATCGCGCCATGCCGGCATAGAACAGCCCGAGCCCGGGCAGCATCATCAGCATCACGATCAGCGCGCAGGTGGCGACGAAGGCGGTATCCCCGGCGCTGAGCGCGGGTCCGGCCTCTTGCGCCTGGGCAAGGGCGGGCAGCAGGGCCGCGGCCAGTCCGGCCGGCAGGGCTTTCTTCAATCTCATGGCGATACCCATCATGGCAAGGTGAACGGGTTCATGATGGGCGGGCGGAGCGCAAAGGAAAGTTTCTTGGCGATAAATTTCCGATCCTGGAAAGAAGATCGCCGGATTGCCGCGCCCGTGGTCAGCCTGCCCGATCCCGCGCCAGAATGCTGACGCGGTCCCGCCAATGCCAAACGGCGGCCGGGCTCATTTGCCCCGCCGCCGCGCCGGTCCTGCAGCCGCGGGGTCGCCCCCGCGCCATGTCTCACATGCCCTTGTACAGCGGGAATTTCGCGCAGAGCGCCTCGACCTCGGCCTTGACGCGGGCCTCGACCTCGGCGTTGCCGGCCTCGCCGTTCGAGGCCAGCCCGTCCACCACCTCGACGATCCAGCGCGCGATCTGGCGGAACTCCGCCTCGCCGAAGCCGCGCGTGGTGCCGGCCGGCGCGCCCAAGCGCACGCCCGAGGTCACGAAGGGCTTCTCGGGGTCGAAGGGCACGCCGTTCTTGTTGCAGGTGATATGCGCCCGACCCAGCGCCGCCTCGGTCGCCTTGCCGGTCACGCCCTTGGGACGCAGATCGGCCAGGCACAGGTGGTTGTCGGTGCCGCCCGAGACGATGTCGATGCCGCCCTTCATCAGCTCGTCGGCCATGGCCTGCGCGTTCTTCACCACCTGGGCCGCGTAATCGCGAAAGCCCGGGCGCAGCGCCTCGCCGAAGGCCACCGCCTTGGCCGCGATCACATGCATCAAGGGGCCGCCCTGCAGGCCGGGGAACACCGCCGAGTTGATCTTCTTCGCGATCTCGGCATCGTTGGTCAGCACCATGCCGCCGCGCGGGCCGCGCAGGGATTTATGCGTCGTCGTGGTCACGACATGGGCATGCGGCAAGGGCGAGGGATGCTGGCCGCCCGCCACCAGGCCCGCGATATGGGCCATGTCGACCATCAGGTAGGCGCCGACCTCGTCGGCGATCTTGCGGAACTCGGCCCAGTCCCAGATGCGGCTGTAAGCGGTGCCGCCGGCGACGATCAGCTTGGGCTTGTGCTCATGCGCCTTTTTCCGCACGTCCTCCATGTCCAGCAGCTGGTCCTGCTGGCGCACGCCGTAGCTGACGACGTTGAACCACTTGCCCGACATGTTGACCGGCGAGCCATGCGTCAGGTGGCCGCCCGAATTGAGGTCGAGCCCCATGAAGGTGTCGCCGGGGCTGAGCAGCGCCAGGAACACGGCCTGGTTCATCTGGCTGCCCGAATTCGGCTGCACATTGGCGAAGCCGCAGTCGAACAGTTGCTTGGCGCGCTCGATCGCCAGGTCCTCGACGATGTCGACATATTGGCAGCCGCCGTAATAGCGCTTGCCCGGGTAGCCCTCGGCGTATTTGTTGGTCAGGACCGAGCCCTGCGCCTCGAGCACCGCCTTCGAGACGATGTTCTCGGACGCGATCAGCTCGATCTCGTCGCGCTGCCGGCCAAGCTCCTGACGGATCGCCCCGAAAATCGCAGGGTCGCGCGTCGAAAGCGGCTCGGTGAAAAAGCCCGAAGGGGTCTGTTCGTTCATGCTGTCTGCTCCTTATCCAGTCCAGCCCAGAGCGGCGGAAATGCAATTCATCGTCTGCATCAGCGCGACCGGCAGGCCTGGCCCGGTCTGGTCGCGATTCTTGCGCAGCAGCGCGACCTGAAGGTCATGCACCCGGTCCAGATCGGCGCGCACCCGGCCGAAGCGCGCCGACATGTTCGGGAAGCGCGCGCCGATCTCGGTGCCGCCGTTCAGGAAGGTCACCGCCGCGCGGCTGTCGTCATACTCCTGGCGGATGCGGCCGAAGATGTCGTCGCCCACCCCGTCGTCGGCGACCAGCGCCCGGTATTTCGCCGCCACCGCCATGTCGGCATGGAACAGCGACTTTTCCGTCTCGTCCACGATCAGCCGGAACACGCGCGATTCGCGGACCATGCGCAGCAGCAGCTTGTCGCCCTCGGCGCGGTGGAAGCGGCGGAAGGTGGCGATGGCCGAGCCGAAGCCATACCAGCCCGAGATCAGGTGGCGGTTCTGCGACCAGGCAAAGACCCAGGGGATGGCCCGCAGGTCGTCGAGGCTTTGCGCGCCGAAGCGCCGGGCCGGGCGCGAGCCCATCTTGAGCATGGCCAGCTCCTCGACGGGGCTCGACTGGTTGAAATAGTCGATGAAGCCCGGCCGGTGCAGCAGCCCGCGATAGGCGGTGCAGGACAGATCCGACAGCGCCTCGAGCGTGTCGTTGAACTCGGGCCGCACCGGCTCGACCGCACTCGCCAGCGACTGCGCCATGACCGACGAGGCCAAGAGCTCCAGCTCGTATTGCGCGGTGCCGCGGTTGGCGTATTTCGACGACACCACCTCGCCCTGTTCGGTGGTGCGCAACCGGCCGTTCACCGTGCCGGCGGGCTGGGCCGCGATGGCGCGTTCGGTCGGCGCCTGGCCGCGGCTGACCGAGCCGCCGCGGCCGTGGAAGAACACCGGCATCAGCCCGTGTCCGGCCAGCACCCGCGCGATGCTGCGCTGCGCCTTTTCCAGCTCGCGGCTGGCGCAGAGGAAGCCGCCGTCCTTGTTGCTGTCGGAATAGCCCAGCATGATCTCGATGCGGCGGTCCTCGGTTTCCAGGCTGCGCCGGGCCAGCGGCACGCGCAGCAATTCGTCCAGGATCGCCGGCGCGGCGCGCAGGTCGCCGATGGTCTCGAACAAGGGCACCACGCGCAGGTCCAGCCGTTCCGGGCCGAAACCGGCATAGCGCGCCAGCAGGAACACACCCAGCAGGTCGTCGCAAGAGCGGGTCATCGACAGGATGAACGGGCCGATGGCCAGCGGGTCGGCGCCGAAGCGGGTGACGCGCATCAGGTCCAGGAGGTCCAGAAGTTCGGCCGTCTCGGCCGGCAGCGCCTCGCGCCGGGGACTCGGCAGCCTGTCCTGCACGATCTCGGCCCGCAGCCGCGCCGACCATTCCGGCGTGCCGTAGTCCGGCGCGCCCTCGCCCCAGAGCGAGGCCAGCGCCCGCGTCGTGACCGAGGAATTCTGCCGCACGTCCAGCGTGACGGTGCGGAAGCCGAAGATCTCGGCCTGCCAGCGCAGGGGCCGCACCAGCCGTTCGGCCAGCTGGCCGGCCCCGATCAGCTCCAGCGCGGTTTCGACGCGGCGCAGCTCGGCGATATAGTCGCGGATATGGGCATAGGCCGGACCGTTGCCCGAGGCGGTGGCCTCGATGCGGCGGGCAATGGCGCTGATCGCCTGGCGGAACAGCTCGCCGGGGTTGCGGTGCTGCTGCCCTTCGGGCGGCGGGGCGGCGTCGATCACCGCCTGCAGTAGGCCAAGCGCCTGGCCGGGCAGATGCGCGATGGCGCTGCTGATGCTGAGCTGGCGCGCGGCCAGCTCCAGCCCCTGCCGGCAGCGGTCCAGGGCCGCCGCGCGGCCGCGGTCGAGCGCGGTGCGGGTGGTCTCGGTCGTGACATGCGGGTTGCCGTCGCGGTCGCCGCCGATCCAGGAATGGAAGCGCAGCAGCGGCACCGGCCGGTCGGCGGGGTCGGCGCCATGGTCCTGCGCCGCGGCCTGCTGGAAGCGGCGCATGACGTTCGGGGCGGCGTCGAACAGGCTGTCGCGAAAGAATTGCAGGCCCCATTCGATCTCGTCGAGCGGCGTCGGGCGCTGGCGACGCAATTCGCCGGTCAGCCACAACAGGTCGATCTCGGCCTCGAGATCGGCGAAAAGATCGGCCCTTTCGCGCGGGGTCCAGCGGTCGGTCTCCAGCGTGACCAGCGCGCGATAGATGCGGCGGTGGATCTCCAGCACGGTGACGCGCTTGGCCTCGGTCGGATGCGCGGTCAGCGTCGGGCCGACGCAAAGCCCCTGCACATTGCGCCAGAAGGTCTCGGGCGCCAGCTGCGGGCCTTGCGCCAGCACGCGGGCGAAGCTGCCATTGACCGCGGCCGGGCCGTCGCCGGTCTCGACCATGCGGCGGGCGCGGGTCGCGACATTCTCGTCGATGATCTTTAGCAGCTGGAACCAGATGTTCAGCGCCTGAAGGCAGACGGTCACGTCGCCGTCCTGCGGCAGCTCGGCCGACTCGCCCGACAGCAGCGGCAGGATGCCGGGCGCGCGGCGGGCGATGACATTGGTCCAGAGCGCGCGCAACTCGGCCCGCAGCCGCCCGCCATAGGCGTCCTCGGTTTCGTCGGGGGGCAGGCTGCCGATCCGCTGAACCCCGCTTTGCATCAGTTCACCCTGTCGCGCGGTGCGCGTCCTGCGAAGAAATCTTCAAGGTTGTCGAGCACGCGGAAGCCCATCGCCTCGCGCGCCTCGCGGGTGGCGCTGCCCAGATGCGGCAGCATCACCAGCCGGTCGCTGTCACGCAGCGCCGGGTTGATGTTCGGCTCGCCGTCGAACACGTCCAGCGCGGCGCCGCCGATGGATTCGAACCACAGCGCATGCGACAGCGCCATCTCGTCGATCACCTCGCCGCGCGCGGTGTTGATCAGGAAGGCGTCGGGCCGCATCAGCCCCAGCCGGCGCGAGTTGATCAGGTGCCGGTTCGCCGCGCCGCCCGGGCAATGCAGCGAGACGAAATCGCATTGCGGCAGCAGTTCGTCGATGCTGGCGACCTGGGTGGCCTGGCATTGCGCCAGCACCTCGGGCGCGACCGGGCTGCGGTTATAGGCCAGGATCTTCATGCCGAAGCCGTGATGCGCGCGCCGGGCCATTTCCTGCCCGATGCGGCCATAGCCGATGATGCCCAGCGTCTTGCCGGAAACCTTGGTGCCGACCAGATGCGTCGGCCGCCAGCCGGTCCATTGCCCGGCGCGCAGTTCGCGCTCGCCCTCGCCGGCGCGGCGCGCCACCATCAGCAGCAGCGTCATCGCCAGGTCGGCGGTGCATTCGCTGAGCACGTCCGGGGTATTGGTCACGACGATGCCGTGCCGGCCGACGCTGTCGAGATCGATGTGGCTGTAGCCCACGCCGTAATTCGCCAGGATCCGCACCTGCGGCTTGTCGATGTCCAGCGCGGGCGCGCCCAGCTTGTCGGTGACGGTGGGCAGGATCGCGTCGTAATCCCGCATCGCCGCCCGGAAATCCTCGGGCGTGAGCGGCTTGTCGGCGGTGTTCAACCTGACGTCGAACGCCTCCGCCAGCCGCGCCTCGACCGCCGCGGGCCAGCGGCGCGTGACAAGAACCCGAGGTTTCGCCATGTCTGCCTCCGTTACTGCAGGACGCGGGCGATGGTCTGCCCGATCACGGCGGGGTTTTCCGCCATGGTGATGCCGGCCGCCGACAGGATTTCCACCTTTTCCGAGGCGCTTTCCCCGAAGGCCGAGATGATGGCGCCGGCATGGCCCATGGTGCGGCCCTTGGGCGCGGTCAGGCCGGCGATATAGGCCACCACCGGCTTCGTCACATGCTCGCGGATGTAATCCGCGGCCTCGGCTTCCTGCGGCCCGCCGATCTCGCCGATCAGGCAGATGGCATGGGTGTCGTCGTCGTTCTGGAAATGCTCCAGCACGTCGCGGAAGGACGAGCCGTTGATCGGGTCGCCGCCGATGCCGACCGAGGTCGAGACCCCCAGCCCCAGCTCTTTCAGCTGCGCCGCCGCCTCATAGCCCAGCGTGCCCGAGCGGCCGATGATGCCGACATGGCCCTGCATGTAGATATGGCCCGGCATGATCCCCAGCATGGCCTTGCCGGGGCTGATGGTGCCGGCGCAGTTCGGGCCGGTCAGGATCATCCGGCGCTCTTTCGGATAGCGGTACATGTAGCGCTTGACGCGGATCATGTCCTGGGCCGGGATGCCGTCGGTGATGCAGACGCAGTACTGGATGCCGGCATCGGCCGCTTCCATGATGCTGTCGGCCGCGGCCGGCGGCGGCACGAAGACCAGCGAGGCCTGGGCGCCGGTCGCCTCGACCGCTTCCTTGACGGTGTTGAAGACCGGCACGCCCTCGCAGGTCTCGCCGCCCTTGCCGGGCACGACGCCGCCGACGACATTGGTGCCGTAGTCGATCATCTCCCTGGTATGGAAGCGGGCCATCTTGCCGGTGATGCCCTGAACGATGACGCGGGTTTCACGATCCAGAAAAATGCTCATCACACGGCCCTCAGGTTGGGGTTCTGCTTGGTATCGGCGCGCCATGCGGCGACGGCGCGTTCGGCGGCTTCCATCAGCGTGGTGGCGCGGATCAGCGGCAGCCCGCTTTGCGCCAGGATCTTCTGGCCTTCCTCGACATTGGTGCCGGCCAGGCGCACCACGACCGGCACATCCACCGGCTCGTCGCGCAGCGCCTTGACGACGCCCTCGGCCACCCAGTCGCAGCGGTTGATGCCGGCGAAGATGTTGACCAGGATCGCCTGCACGTTCTTGTCCGACATCACCAGCCGGAACGCCTTGGCCACCCGTTCGGGCGTGGCGCCGCCGCCGATGTCGAGGAAGTTCGCAGGCTCGCCGCCGGCCAGCTTGATGGTGTCCATCGTCGCCATGGCCAGGCCGGCGCCGTTCACGATGCAGCCGATATTGCCTTCCAGCCCGACATAGGACAGGCCGCGGTCGGCGGCGCGGGATTCGCGCGGATCCTCTTGCGACTTGTCGCGCAGCTCGCTGATCTGCGGATGGCGGAACAGGGCGTTGTTGTCGAAGGTCATCTTGGCGTCCAGCGCCAGGATGCGGTCGTCCGAGGTCACCACCAGCGGGTTGATTTCCACCATGGTCGCATCGAGGTCGCGGAAGGCGCGGTAGCAGCCCATCAGCGTGCGCACCATCTGCTGGACCAGCCCGGGCTTGATGCCAAGCGCGAAGGCGATCTCGCGGGCCTGGAATTCGCGCAGGCCGACCGCCGGCTCGATGGCGGCGCGGACGATGCTGTCGGGCTTCTCGGCCGAGATCTCCTCGATCTCCATGCCGCCCTCGCCCGAGGCGACGATCATCACGCGCTGGCTGGCGCGGTCCAGCACGAAGCCCAGATAGATCTCGCGCAGGATCGGCACCGCGGCCTCGACATAGACGCGGTAGATGCCCTTGCCCTCGGGCCCGGTCTGATGCGTCACCAGCTTCTGGCCGAACATGTTCTCGGTCACGTCCTGGATCTCGGTGTCGCTGCTGCAGACCTTGACCCCGCCGGCCTTGCCGCGGCCGCCGGCATGGACCTGGGCCTTGACGACCCAGCGGTCGCCGCCCATCTCGCGCGCCCGGTAAGCCGCCTGTTCCGGGCTATAGGCCAGCGCGCCGGTGGGAATGCCCACCCCGAACTTGCTGAGCAGTTCCTTGGCCTGGTATTCGTGGATATCCATCGTCTTCTCCCCTCCCTGGGTGTCGCTTATTCGGCGGCGACGGCCGTATCGTAGTGACGCTGCAGGCCCTCGAGCACCGGGCCGGTGTCGATGCCGGCGCCCATGTCGTTCAGCGCCGCCGCAAAGCGGGTGACGATGTCGGTGATGGCGCGCTGGTTCAGCAGGTTCAGGATGCCGATGCGCACCTGCACGGGTTCCGAAAGCGTCGGCCAGATGCCGAAGCCCTTGGCACGGCAGGAGGCCACCAGCTCGGCCTCGCGGCCCGCCAAGGCCGGCGGCAGGTTCAGCACCACCAGCGAGGTCATGTTCGAGGTGACCTTGCAGCCCATCGCCGTCACCGCATCGCGCAGCGCCGCCTCGTGGAAGGCATAGGAGCGCGCCCGGCCGGCCACGCTCTGCTGCAGCAGGATGCGCAGCGCCTCGTGGAAGGCCGCGACGGCATAGGCGCTGTGGGTGCGGTGATAGGCGCCCTTTTCCACGTCCTTGCCGTCGATGATGCCCCAGTGCCGGGCCTCGAGGATCGGGTGATGCACGAAGGTGCGGGCGCCGGATTTCTTCAGGCTGTCGATATAGCGGTCGGTGAAGCTGACCGGCGCATAGGTCAGCGGCAGGCAGCAGATCCCTTTTTGCGGGCACGAGGCCCAGCCGGCGACGCCCGGGTAATCGTCGATCGAGAAATCCTCGACCCCCAGCGACGACACGGCATCCACCAGGCCCATCGCGCCATGCTTCTCGCAGGCGTCGGAAAAGCCCTGGATGTCGTTGATGCGGCCCGATCCGGTTTCCCAATGCGCCATCGCGGCCCATTTCGGCTTGTGCTCGGCCAGCGCCTTTTCGACGATCTCGCCGGTGACCGACTGGCCATGCGGCACGGAGACGACCACGACCGAGGCCGGTTTCGGGTCCAGCGGCGCCGCGGCCAGTTCCTCGGCCGTGGCGGCCTTCATGCGCAGCGTCAGCCCGTCGATGCCCGAGAAGGTGCCGTTGACGAAGGCCACCACCTTGTCGCCCGGCATCACCGCGCTGAACAGCGTGTCGAGCCCGCTCCAGCCGGTGCCGGCGACGCCGAAGGTGTGGATGTTCCGGGTCCCCATGACCTGGCGCAGCATCAGCTTGGCCTCGATCATGCCACGCAGCACATCGGCCTGCATGTGGTCGGCCACGCCGGCACTGGCAAATCGTTGCAGCACCCGCAGATCGGTATTGCCCGGACCCGGACCGGCTGCCAGCGTGTCGGGGATTTCCAGCTGCGGAAAGATCGTCGCGTCAGTCATGCGCAATTTCCTTCAGTTCAAGAATGTTGAATTGAAAGAAACATGCTCTGGACAGCTGCCACAACGTAAGATTATGTTGCATCGAGGTATCCGTTCGGGTGGGGCAAAACCTACCCGAATGAATGGGAGGAAGGAATTGGCCCAGCATTTGCCGCCGCAAGGCGCAAGCGCGGTCATGGACAGGCCGATCCGCACCGTGCGCGGGGCGGAAACGGCGATTTCGGTGATTCTCGCCGACAGCAACCCGCTGGTCCTGTCCGCCATGTCCGAGGTGTTCGAACGCGACGCGCGCTTTTCGCTGCTGGCCACCTCGGCCACGGCCGAGGGCTTCCTGGCCACCACCCGCCGGGTGCCGGCCCGGGTCGGAATCATCGACTGGGACCTGCCCGAGATGGGCGGCGCCCGGCTGATGGAGCAGCTGCGCGAACAGGAGGCCGCGCCCCGCGTCATCGTCTATGCCCGCGAATCGAGCCAGGGCCATATCTCGGCCATGGGCGCCGGCGCCGCCGGCTTCGTCTCGCGCAACGGCCCGGTCGAGACCCTGCTCGAGACCTGCATCGCGGTGGCGGCCGGGCGGATGGTGTTCCCGTTCCTGGACGTGCGCGAGTTGCAACGCAATCCGCTGCACTCGCTGTCGCGGCGCGAAACCGACATGCTGGCCGCGCTGGCCCGCGGCCTGACCAACCGCGAAATGGCGCGCGAACTCGGCATCTCGCCCAATACGGTCAAGTTCCACCTATCGAACCTTTACGACAAGCTGTCGGTGAAAAGCCGCTCCCAGGCCATCGCGTTTTTCTATTCCCAGCAGGGCTCGCGACCGGGCGGCTGAGCGGCGATCTAGAACTTTTCGCTTTGTCAGAAATTATATTTCTTGACAGTAAATAGAAATATTCTTTCCCTTTGCGCGAGTTTTACCCCCGCCAAGGAGGCATCCCGCCATGAGTTTCTTCCCGATCGAACCCGCGCCCGCCCGCCTGAACCGCAGCGAGCTTGCCGTGCCCGGCAGCCAGCCGAACATGTTTGAAAAGGCTGCGAAATCCGACGCCGACGTCGTCTTCCTGGACCTCGAGGACGCGGTGGCGCCGGACGAAAAACCGCAGGCGCGCAAGAACATCATCAAGGCCCTGAACGAGCTCGATTGGGGCAAGAAAACCATGTCGCTGCGAATCAACGGGCTCGACACGCATTACATGTATCGCGATGTCGTGGACGTGGTCGAACAGGCCGGCGAGCGGCTGGACCTGATCATGATCCCCAAGGTCGGCACCGCCGCCGACGTCTATGCCGTCGACATGCTGGTGACGCAAATCGAGGATGCCAAGGGCTATAAAAAGCGCATCGGCTTCGAGCATATCATCGAGACCGCCCTGGGCATGCAGAACATCAACGAGATCGCCGCGGCGTCCAAGCGCAACGAGAGCCTGCATTTCGGCGTCGCCGATTACGCCGCCTCGACCCGCGCCCGCACCACCGTCATCGGCGGCGTGAACGAGCATTACGCGGTGCTGACCGACAAGCTGGACGACGGCGCGCGCCAGATCCATTGGGGCGACATGTGGCATTACGCGCTGTCGCGCATGGTGGTCGCGGCGCGCGCCAACGGGCTGCGGCCGGTCGACGGACCCTTTGGCGATTTCTCGGATCCCGACGGCTACAAGGCGGCCGCCTATCGCGCCGCGGTGCTGGGCTGCGAGGGCAAATGGGCCATCCACCCCAGCCAGATCGCGCTGGCCAACGAGGTGATGAGCCCCTCGGCCGCCGAGGTGGACCGGGCGCAGCGCATCCTCGACGCCATGGCCAGGGCCGAGGCCGAGGGCAAGGGCGCGGTCTCGCTGGACGGGCGGCTGATCGACTATGCCTCGATCCGCCAGGCCGAGGTGCTGGTCGCCAAGGCCCGGCAGATCGCGGCGTGAGCGTCGGCCTG